>Ga0307488_10001518_pt1 | contig 19354 bp, 11 predicted proteins | sample SB02metaG_FD_202248 | JGI IMG/M metagenome (GOLD analysis project Ga0307488, IMG submission 202248) | Sea-ice brine microbial communities from Beaufort Sea near Barrow, Alaska, United States - SB 0.2 | ecosystem: Environmental > Aquatic > Marine > Coastal | place: USA: Alaska | collected... | reverse complement strand
GTAAAGAAGGTGAATGGGTTGGTTCCGAATATCTAAAACAGGTTATGATGTTATACACAGACGGTAAATGTGGATGGTTGAAAGGTGGACAAGATCATGTTCAGGAATCATGGGTAAGTTGGCCACTCATATGGGGTGGTAATTTCATTACGAGTAATTGTAATTTATGTCCAGAAACAACAAAACTCTTATCTTCGATCGAGGGTATACATGTAGCGGGATTTTCATTAATGAAAGGAGGTGTAAAACTTAACGAACATGTTGATTATGTAGGTGATGATTATATATTTACATATCATTTAGGTATTAAATGCCCAGAAAACTGTATACTTCATCATATAGATCTAGGTGAAGTTACAGAAGAAGATGGTAAACATATAATTATGAATGCTCGTAAAAAACATTGGGCAGAAAATCAATCGGATAAAGATAGAATTATTTTATACATGGAAATTTATAAAACACATTTAACTTAGAATCGATTAATATCTAAAATAAGAACAACACGCGTTTGTTCATCAGTTTTATCAACACTATGGTACCGTGCGTGATCAAAAAGAACATCTTCACCGGATTTATGTTGATGAATATCAAACTCCGTGGTAAGATTACTTGTTCCTTCGAGTGTTAAATGGTACCGTAACTGTAAATTGCTTTCGGCACGGTGTGCTGGTATAGACATTGGTCCTTCCATGACTGCAATCATGGCACGGTCAACACACGGTATAGTTTTTAAAAATGCGTATAACTTTGGAAAATCGTGTATTTTATAGTAATAATAATTTTGATTATATTCAAACCATGAATCAATATCATGGAAATAATACTTTTGTTTATTTTTATATAAAGTATCATATTCGGTTTTTATATCGAAAAAGTGTTTCTGTACCCTCCAAAGTCCTGTAAAATCGTCGACTGAGTAATACAGTTTATAAAAAAATAAGTCTACGAGTGAGTTTCGTATACCTACCAAAGGTCGTAAAGGTCTCTGAAAATAGAGTCTATCTATAGGGTTTTTACAATAATCTTTTAGTAACAGTATGAGTGGTATCATAAGAAACCACATTTTTTTGTTTACCTATAATAAATGCCAGAATATAAAGGAAAAGAATATTACGCACCAGCACAGACACCAGAAGTTAACACATTAGAAAAGCGATTCCTTGGTTTGACCAATGTTCAAATTGGATTATTTAGTTTACCAGCCTTTATTGCTCTTTCGTCAGTTGTATTAGTCGTTCTTAACAAGAAGGCAAGATATAACCCAGTTGTTCTCGTTTCTTTGATTATAAGTTTAATACATATGTATCACCACTACACACTCGCTAAATTAGAAAATAAACAATAAACATATACTATAAATGTTTATGGTCGAAGAACCGTATGGTATATCACAATTTCAAGCTTGGTTAATATCCATCACACTTGGAATTGTGTTATATAGACGCAAAAAACGTGGTGAAAAATATATTCAGTAATTATATATGCGTGTTCGTTTAAAAAAAAGTCCACGTATTGATAAAAAGTTTAGAGTTACTTTTGAAAATGGGGAAATAGTTGATTTTGGGGCAAGGGGGTACTCAGACTATACGATACACAAAAACCCTTTGCGTATGCGTTCATACGTAACGCGACACGGTGGGATTGTTCCTCGTATGGTACAAAAACAAACCGATCCTAAACTGATTCATAAAAATATGCTTGATGTAACTCGAAGTGATAAAGAAAACTGGACGAAAACAGGTTTTTTTACCGCGGGATTTTGGTCAAGATGGCTTTTATGGAGTCATCCAGAATTTGAAGGTGCGAAAAAGATTATATCTAAGAAGTTTGATTTATCTTTTCTCTAAGACCACGACGTTTAAGGTTTTCTTTTAAAGCGGTCATTAAATTTGCGCGTGGATCGCGTTTAGTTGGTACTGGTGGTGCTTGTGGAACAGGTGGCGCACGTGGTACTGGTGGTACACGTGGTACTGGTTGTGAAACTCGACGAACCCGTGGAACATTTGGTTCAACTGTTCGTAAAAGAGATTTACACGTTCGTAAAAGCTTTTTAGATTCACGAACCTGAATTTCCAAAGATGGTGATCGCCGTCTTTGAATTTTCATTTTAAGTTCCTTTTCACTCAGGGGAACACGCTTCCCTTTAATTTTTTTGGTTACACGAAGACCAAGACGCTTTGCTTCATTTTTTAATAAATCTATCTTCATTTATATTACCCAATATAATTTTATTTAGTTAATATAAATGTCTAATTGCGCACCAGGTAATTTAGCTTCAACTTTATCTTGTTGTTTATGTTGTTATTTTATAGTCTACAGACAATCTATGGTTGCAATGTCATATTTACCAACGAAACCACCTCAATTACTACTATTAGTATTATGTGCATGCTGTTGTATGTGTTCACAAACCACAACAATGGGAAGATGTGCATACAAAGCCGTAGTTCCAGAAAAGAAAGAAGAATAATAACTAAAAAAAGTTATCAGTTCTGTACATTTTCGCCTGAAATGAACCTGTTTGTCCTAAAACCGAAACAGCTTCATTTCCGTAAAGTTCTCTACATCCCATATCGTCCATACAATCGCGGTTATCAATAGTTACCGGGAGTGGATACACTTGATCACCTGGTGTTGTCGTGTAATAATGATATTGATCACGACGCCCTCTGACTTCTTTACCGTATAAGGGTAACGTTTCTTCATCCGATCCTACAAGAACACCCATTTGTTGGACGTACCCAGGTTTATACTCTTTAATTGGTGGGTTTCTAAACTCTCGTTCAACTGGTATTTGTACTGGAACTTCGACTGGGACACCCACTGGTACACCAACTCTTTTTTTAACGACAATAGGGTTACGTAATTGATATACAATTACAGTAATGAGTACCATTAACGCAATAAATAATAATTTTTGTTGTGTTTTGTTTTTGATCTTCATTTTATATATACCAACATTATTTAACAAACCGTTTTCGAAGTTCGTGAAGAGGTTCCAAATCAATTCTATTGAGTCTGTACTGAACAAGTAACCAAAGAAAAAAGAAAATAGATTTTAAGAAATTGTTTGCCTCTGTATCATCCATTTTATATATAGGTCCCATTACACGTCCAAAGAATGTTTCCTCTTTACTGTTTCCTGTTACCACCATTTCCATTTGTGTCAAAGCACATGTATCGTCATTTACCGACCAATGGAAAAATATGAATGGTACGAGAATGGAATAAAACTCAAGGTTTTGTTTGTTCTTCATGAATGGTACAACCAACATTGTTATGAAAAAAAGTAAATGAATGAAAAATATAATATTCATATCTATTAATATGAACGAAGAAAAGAAACTTCCAAAAATATGGCACCCACAACAGGAGAAAATATTAAAGGCCTGGGGTGAAGCCGCGGCGTGTTATAGGTATATGCACTACCAAGCCTATTGTTCATTTAAAAATTTGAGTATGAAATTTACTATACCACTCATAATTGTAAGTACGGTTACCGGTACTGCTAACTTTGCACAAGAAACATTTCCACCTTCCGTACAACCATTTGTACCTTCAGCTATTGGTGGTCTAAATTTAATCACCGCCATCGCAACAACTATTATGCAATTTCTTAAAATTAATGAACTCATGGAAGGTCATCGAGTTGCCTCTGTCCAATACGGTAAAATTTCACGAACAATACGTCTCGAACTTACACTCCCACTTTCGGAAAGAACATTAAACGGTACAAATATGATTGAAAATATGCGCGCCGAATATGATAGACTTATTGAACAATCACCGAACGTACCCAAACAAATGATAGATGCGTTTGAAAAGGAATTTCCAGATGATAACGCATTCTTCAAACCCGAAATTATGCATATACAACCTATAATACCATTCAAAGCTATACAGGAAAACAAAGTTATAACGAAGTTAAAAGATGCCATAGGGGGTGTCGCAAAACGAGAACTTAAACAAGAACTTGATGAGATACGTGGAGTAAAAAAAGCTGTTAAAGCCGATATAGAACGTGTACAGGAACGTAAGAATGAAATATCCGATTTAAAAGATAAAGGGATTGTGAGTTTAAAAGGTGACCTCATGAAAGAATTGCGTAGACGTACAGAACTCATGGAAGTTGTTACAGAATCGCCGAAAGACGATTCACAAGATACGCCACCATAATAAATAGCGTAAAGTTAAAGACTGTAATGCACATCAAGTAAGGAAACAGTTTCCTTTTTAAAGGATCTATCACTCTCGTTTGAAGTGTATTATTTTCCATAATAATATCTAACGCCTGAGTAGCGAGATCCGCATCTTCAGTATCATTCGACATGAATGCCTTTGTTACAATATATAAACAAAAAAAGGTTGATCGTATTTCGCTCCATGACCGCGAAATAAAGGAAATTAAGTCTCTGTTAGAAAATGGTAAGAATATATTTTTGTGTGGTGCGGCTGGTGTCGGAAAAACATTCGTTCTTAATAAAATTCTCGATGAGACAAATAGTATAGAAATATACGATGAAGTGTTACGTAAAAAGGATATATTCATAAGTACGATAAAAAATTCAAATATGTATGCCTATATAGACGATTACGAATCCGATACTGCATATAAAAGTATAGTTGAAACCATATGTGAAGGCGGTCGGGTTACAAAAAAACCATTAATTGTTACGTCTAAAAATGTACATATGTTACCCAATTTTAAACTTGTATTCCTACCGAAACGTAAACCAGAAACTATTCAGTGGTTAAATAAAAATCACCCACGTTCAAAAATAGCCTCTGAAAAGTGTAAAGGAAATATAGGAAACTATTTTAATTACCTTGAATATAGTGACGAAAAGGATATTTTTAAATCTTCAAAAGACATTATTGAAGATTTCTTTTGTAAACCGGGTACTGTAGATATAGAAGAAACTATACATGAACACGGACATATTTGGGGTGCCGTGCATGAAAATTATCTTGGGGCTAACCCGGAACACCCAGACAAAATCATGAATGCATTAATAAATGCAGATACGTTCGATACAGAACTGTATAAAGGTGAATGGGATTTTATGCCTTATTTTGTTTTATATGCCATGAAAATACCAAAAATATATACGCGTAACACATTAATTGAACCCGATACAATACGCCCGGGGAGTGCGTGGACAAAATACGGGAACCAGAAAATGCGTGAACAGAAGATTCGAAGTATACAAGTACGTTCACATACAAATATGAACCAACATGAATTCATGCTTTTACGTGAGTATGCAAAAAAAGGTGATGTCTCTAAATTTAAAGAATATAACTTAACACCACAGGATTTTGATGTTATGAACCACCTTGGTTTACAGAACAAACTGAAACAACGGGAGGTTACTAAAATCAAAAAAATGATTAAAGAAGATGGTCTAAATTAACTAAATGAATACAACTACCCCAGCTTCAGAAGAAGAAGAATATAAAGTATCTCGGGTCGTTGGTAACGAAATTTTCTATTATGGGGAAATTACCGATGTTGATATTCTCGAGTTTATTGAAGATTTTAAGAAACTTGAAATTGATCTTCTTAAAAAGAAGGCAGAACTCATAGGGTATGAACCTATTATGTACCTTCACGTATGTAGTGAAGGTGGCGATTTGTTCGCTGGAATAAGTGCCATGAACATTATCGAAAAATCACGTGTTAAAGTCGTTACTATAGCACAAGGTGTATGTTGTTCCGCTGCTACGTTTCTCCTTTTGGGTGGTCATGAACGTCGTATAGGTAAAAATGCACACGTTTTGATACACCAAATATCCACGAACGGGTTCTGGGGGAAATATGAAGAACTCAAGGATGAAATGAAATCGTGTGATAAACTCATGGATATGGTTACAAAAACGTACAAGGAAAAAACAACTATACCTCAAAAACAGTTTAAGAAAATTATGAAACGTGATATGTATTTAGATCCACAAGAGTGTATCAAGTATAATGTCGTTCATTCGATTGATTAGACCTACGAGGTCGGGGTTTGTTCAAGTCTACGTGTCTCTTATACATCCCAATGATCGATATTAGTATTATGAAAATACAAATTGTATTTGCGTTTATAGGAATAACCGTGTTCTGTGGAGGCCTAAGTCGCTCCATTCGTTTATAATCTACAACTGGTGGAACACTACTCATATATTACTACTATAATGGAAACAATTTTTAAAACGGATAAAAACGGCAATCAAAGGTACACGTCTATCAGAGTTCAAAAACTGAAAGACGGTACCGCCAATATTATTAAAGCAACAGGTGTTGTTGATGGTAAAGAATCTATCTCAACAACACACGTTCCGCTCGGGTACGAAAGTGCCCTGAAAAGAGCAAAAACTATTTGGAAGAATTTACAAACCCCGGATGTTATGCCTATGTTGGCAAACAAATGGGACGATCGTAAAAAGTATATCTCGGAACCGTTCTACGTCCAACCGAAACTTGATGGAGTTCGATTACTCGTCTCGAATAAAGGTGGAATTTCGCGTACGGGGAAACTCGTTCCGGGAACCGAGTATCTCGGTAAAGGTCTTAAGGATGGTGAGTACCTCGACGGTGAGTGTTACGATCCAAACAAAACGTTTGAGGAAATTACGAGTTTGTTTAAAACAGACCCGAAACAACTCGAGTTTTACGTTTTTGATTATTTCGACGTGAATCGTCCCGAATTACCGTTCGAGGAACGCAAAAAGTACGTCACAGTCGAAACGAAACTCGTTCGTAAGAAAACGTGTTTGAAACAGTTTCATGAGAATTTTGTTTCACAGGGTTACGAAGGGACCATGGTTCGCGAACCTTCGAGTGTGTACGAAAACGGGAAACGAAGTAATTACCTGTTAAAATTTAAGGATTTCATGACGGAAGAGTATGAAGTCGTCGGCGCAAAGACAGGACATGGTCGAGATGCGAATGCTGTCGTATGGGTCTGCAAAACGGAAAATGGAAGTACATTCTGTGCTCGACCCGAAGGTACGATCGAACAAAGAGAGTATTTTTACTCAAATAAAGAGATGTATATTGGAAAAATGTTAACCGTAAAGTTCCAAAACTTGACGGAACTTGGTATTCCAAGGTTTCCCATCGGGATAGTATTTAGAGATTATGAATAAATATATTATATTACACAAATGAAAAGAGTTGCTATTGATATCGACGAAGTTCTCGTCTCGTTCGTTAAACCTATGGCAAAGTTCCGTGGATACAAAATGCCGACCACCCAAAAGTACCCGTACGTCTATAAAGATATGTTTAACATTACCGAAACCCAATCGCGTGACATGGTCCATAATTTTTACGAATCCGAGGCGTTCGCGAAACTTAAACCGATCCCGGGTGTATGTAAACAAATGGGACATTTACGCAAACACGCCGATACTATGTATATCGTTACGGGTCGCCAAACTTACGCGCGTGAACAAACCGAGAAATGGCTCGAATACTGGTTTCCCAATACATTCGATGATCTTATCATGACCAATAGTTATACGGATCACGAAATCGAGAAACACGAAATCTGTCGAAGTCTTGCCCTCGACTCGATCATTGATGATAGTTTTGACGTGTGTACCAAATGTAACCGTATCGGTATCGACGCGTATAATATCGTCGGGTACGGAAAAATACGGTACCCGTGGGCCATTGAATCGAGTATGCAAAGAGCTTGGGGTTAGAAAAATATTCATATTATTAACTACCCCACGCAATTTCAGCAACACCGTGGTTTATTGTACCAGACGCCCCCACTTGACCCGCCGAACCACCGGCTCGTAAAACCTTGACGTTTTTGTATTTACAATTATTAACACTATCGGTTCTTGGTGTCGTATCCGCATACGCCGACGTGGAACCGTGTTCATTACCCGATAAAACCGTACTCCCGTCTCGACCCGCAAAACCGGAACCACCACCACCGGCACCGTGATGACCACTGAGACCACCACCACCACCACCACCGTACCAACCACCACCACCACCGGCACCACCCCATCCAGTTCCAGTAATAGAACCCGTACCACCTTCGTACTGTGCACCCGCTCCACCGTTACGTGAGCTACCATGACCAGCAGAACCACCGGTAGTTTGCGTACCACCACCACCCTGTGGATCAGTACCACCCAATGCTATTAAACCACCACCATTAAAACCCGGATTTTTAGAAGTATCGCTATTATTATAAGAACCACCACCACCACCACCAGCAGTTGCTATTTCAGTACTTCCTATTCTAATAGCTGTTCGTCCACCACCGCGACCACCCGTAGCGCCACCATCGTCACCCGAACCACCGCCACCACCGTACGTTTTCGACGTATTTACGGTACTATCACCACCTTGACCCACTATGAGCGTGAGTGACGTTGTACCCGAAGGTAATTCTATTTCCGCTTCCGTATAACCACCGGTACCACCTATAGCGTAACTATATGAATCATACCCATGTCCACCACCTGCACCTTTTAATACGACTTTAACATGAGTTGCACCACTTGGTACGTTTATGGTTTGATCACTACCCGTATACGAATATGTTATAAAACTTGTGAACGTGAATAAAAACGATTTCGCATAGTTCCAAAACTTAAGGTTCTTAATCAATCCGTTATAGTCTTCGCCAATTTTTATCATCTTCGCACCCGACGCGATCGTCGGGGTTGTTTGTGATATTAAATCACCGTTCACGTATAAATTACTCGTCGTCCCGTCGAAGTTTGTCGCTATAGTATATTCACCCGAAACCGTCGAGTTTGCGACCAGTGCGTGTGACCCATACGTAAGTAAGATACCACTATTCGAATCCGCCACGTTTATAGATGACGCACCACCCATACCGGAATGGTCTTGACAATAATAGTAAAGTGTACTTGGTGCGTCCGCGGGAACCACAAACTGACTCGATGCGCCACTACTTCCCGGTGTTCCTGTCGTCGTCCACCCACTCGTGTATTGAGACCCACTCGCATGTGTCCCATTACTCGTTGTCGATAAACGTATAGGGTGATTCGTATTTGTAGACGTTGCTTGTGTAAACGTATACGTACTCCCGCGTATAAACGTGAGTGTAGGCGTTTCTACCCCGCTTATGTAATATTTATTTACACCCGTATTCCTCGTTCCATCACTCGTAGACGATAACGAAAGGACGTGTCCGCTAATTTGATTGAACGTATACGTCAAACCTCGAATCACAGAGAGTGAAGCTTGTTCATCACCACCTATACTAAATTTACCACCCGAAAAGGTCACATTAAATGCACTCGTAGTCGATCCCGTCACGTTAATCAAACCACCCATACCCGACGTCGTACTCGATTTATAGTATAGTGTACTTGGAGCGTTCAAGGGGACCACGAACGTCCCGGTCGTGTACCCACTTGTATATTGCGTACCATCACTCACGGTTGCGATTTGGAGAACATGTGAACCATTCGACGCGTTCGTTTGGTCGAACGTATACGTGTTTCCACGTACCATCGAAAGGGTCGGTCTCTGTGTTCCACCAATATAGAATCCGGAACCACCAGAGACGTGGGTTCCATTACTCGTCGTAGATAACCGTAAGGGGTGGGTACCATTTGATGTGTCTACTTGGTTAAACACGTACGTTTCCCCGCGTACGAGTTGGAGTGTTACTTGTGAAACACCCCCGATAACAAATTTACCACCCGCAACCGTCACGGCTAATGGACTTGCCGTTGGTCCGAGTATGTTTATAGTTCCACCCATACCCCCGTGGACCCCACACTTATAATACAGTGTACTTGGAGCGTTTAGGGGGACCGCGAACGTAACTGAAGATGAACCATCGTTCCACCCACCCGACGAATCATATACCGTACCATCGCTCGATGTAGTAATATACATTGGGTGATTTCCCGATGCGTTATTATTGAACGTATACGTCTTACCCCGTACGAGAGATATGGTCGCTTGTTGGGTTCCATCTATGAAATATTTATCACTACTACTGTAACCATAACTTACAGATTGGACCGTCACGGCAAATGTCGTCGAAACGGGTCCCGAAACCATGTTTATCGCACCACCCATACCCGAATGGTTCCCACAATAATAGTAAAGTGTACTTGGTGCGTTACTTGGAGCAATAAACGTATTTATACCACCGCTACTTCCCGGTGTTCCCGATGCCGTCCACCCACTCGTATATTGTGTACCGGCACTCGACGAAACTACCGTTACCGCGTGTGTCGTTGTTGTTGCCGAAGAAACACTTATAGATCCACCCGCACTATCGTCATTCTGAGAATAGTAATATAACGCGTTTGGTGCATCACTTGGAACCACGAACGAACTCGTCGATCCCGCCGTCGTCCACCCACTCGTATATTGTGTTCCCGCACCCGAGTTTACAACCGTTACCGGTAATGTACTCGTCGACGAGGAACTATCGCCCATATTATTTGCCGTAAGTTCAATACTAAACGTATCGGTATTAATCGATTTATGGACGCGTTTCTTTTTAGATTCAGATCGGTTAAATCGTGCGCCTATACTTGAATTCGTAATACTATTGTACCTTTTTAAGTTACGTGGGAACGTTGATATACTCGCCGTAAAGTCCAAGTTCAATGTTGGTGCAGCAACTTCCGTCGTTGCAACGAGTACTGTACTTGGCGCATCCGTAGTTGTACTCGAAGACGCAGATGGAACCGCCGTCGAACCGGCTATACCTACCGTACCTCCTTGTGCCGTAAACTTAATCGCAACAATACCCGAACCACCGAAACCACCTCTCATTAGTTCCGGGTTCGATTGGTCGTGGTGATCACCACCACCACCACCACCGCCTGTGTGCTTACCAGCCGAACCACCACTGTTAGTATGCCAACCCGCAGTTCCACCTTCGCCATCTTTACCATTCGTTATACCGTTCGTATCACCGGAACCTACTGTCCTATTATAAGTGTAATGTGGCTCCGAACCACCGCCACCACCACCTTTACCACCATGACCACCATCTCCACTATGACCATTACCACCACCGCCACCGGACCACCAATAACTCGTTCCTAGAATATCGTCTTCTAAACCATTACCACCGTCTCCCCGTGTACTATTACCACCACCAGAACCGTCTCGACCGTAACCCATCTCACCGGCACCCCCACCACCACCAGGGTACCAATGAATTCCAGATCGTGCACCATCGAAACCTTGTCCCACCGTCCCCGTACCTCTTTCACCACCGTTATTCCCATTCGAGGCTCGACCACCGGAACCACCACCACCGGAACCACCGTTACCGGCAGGTCTTGTATTATAATTGTGTTTGGTCGCACCACCACCACCTCCAATTGCGGTTATACTCGCACCCGATATGGAACTATCGGCACCATTACCACCTCTAAGCATATTGGAAGCTTGATTCGAGTAACCTCGTGAACCACCACCCCCGACCTGGATTGTCTGTTCCGCGTGTGCTATGTTCGTGGTCGTCGACGCTAACAGACCACCAGCACCTCCACCACCAGCCATATCCGTACCACCACCACCGCCACCCGCAACGACGAGTGTTCTTCCATTGGTTATAGCACTAGGCGGGGTCCATTTATATGTCGTGAAACCAGCCGTTGGTGGGTCTACAGTTCCATTTCTATACGCCCAATTCTCGGTCGCGTGTGAGTTATTTGCCATAGCTGTTCGTACACACGACGTAAGTGTACCCCACGTATACGTCCCAGGTGCCGTATCGGAATACACGTGTCCCGCGGTTGCTGCTGCAGTAATAGAACCGTCACTATGTGGATCGTCACTATCGGCGAATAGTCCGTCGTGGAACGCAATCGTTTTTGAAACCGTTACTGTCGTTGACTCTGCCTCGTCCTCAATCGTATTATCGTCACTCGTCGTCGTCGGAGTTGCGTTTACGTTTACCGTATTCGTAAAGTATGCGGAACTCGAGGTTGTAAATACCGAAACGTACGAACCCGTATTCTTAATAATAACGTTCGAGGTTGGTTCCGTCGCGTGGATCGTATATGCCGTCGCACCTTTATAGATTTTACCGACGGTACTTGTACCGGATGGAATATTCGAAACCGTTATCGTTTTCGTATTATCGTACACTTGGGAAGGGGTGGTTATGTTTCTAACCTTTACTGGAACAATAACAACTAGACCATTACCACCTTCTGTTATTGCTGCACCACCTATACCACCCCCGGTGACATAAGAGGTGTCCGATGTGTTGGGGGGTATAGTGGAATTGGTGAGTTGTGAGGATATAAGGTTTTGTGATTCGCTCACCTCGTGTGTACCATCACCTCCTACATACCCTGATCCACCCGCAGAACCCCTGTTATCCCCGGAGCTACCACCAGCTCCGTAGTAACCACCACCACCACCACCGGCGTTTCCTCCTCCAGATTTACCTCTTCCCCAATCACCACCCCAAACACCGTTTGGCCATGAAATAGCGGTATTGAAATTATCCCCCCCACCGTTTCCTCCTCTAAAATAACTACCGGCCGTGCCAGAAGTTTTTCCACTGTATGTACCACGAGCACCACCAGCAGTTTGTGTACCGGGATTCTGATAATCAGCACCTTTGCCACCTATTTCTCCACCACCACAACCACCAGGATCACCTACGGTCCTACCACCACCACCACCACCACCTGCTATAATAATAGAACTGTTATGTGTCTCAACAATATCTGATGTGTTCCATTTCGATAAAATACCTGTCATACCACCACCACCAGCACGACCAGCGCCGAGTGTCCCACCTTGAGCTACACTTACATATAGAGTTTCACCTGGTGTAACATCTATAATTCCTCCAACATACCCACCACATCCACCGACTTCAGCCGAACCACCACCACCACCCGCACCCCAACACTTACCGCGTATTTTTGTGACACCACTGGGTACTGTATACGTTTGAATGTCACCCGTATACGAAAACGTACTCGAACTCGAACTCGCATCATACTCCTGTTCGAAAGTCGTTACCGAAGGTGTCGACGAAACCACATTACTCATTATCAAAGCCTGGTTTCCATCGTTCGTGTGGAACTTATACGTTCCCGCATCCCTAATGTAGACGTTACTCGCCGACCCTATATCGTACGTATTTGTTCCCACCGTAAGGTTAGACGACGGGGTCGTCACACCTGTGAGTGAAAGTTTGTTCGCGTTATCGTACGTAATAGCGGGTGGTGGTAGAGGTACCAAGGATAAATTCGTTAACGACGACGCTTCCGTTGGTACGTTTTTATCACCACTCAAAGGTGTTGGTATACTATTAGTAGAATCCTGACCTAGTGCGTACCCTTTACCATCCGTCGTTATAATATAACCCGGACCGTGTCCAAAATCCAGTTTATATATAGATAACGCACTCAACGCCGTACTTTTAGTAAACACGTTTAGATCATTATTGTTACCCATACCTAACCGACCATTGGTACCTTGTCCACACGCATATACCCCGTCGCTCGTATGAGCAAAAACCGAATACCCCGCACCGTATATACCATATATCGTTTTACCTTGTAATGTCGTAACAGTTTGCCAAGTTGAATCCTGATCGGAATTGGCACCGTTACCGAGTTGACCTTCAGTACCTCGACCTATACTATATATAGTACCGGCGGCATCCCATGCGTACGCGGTAAAGAATCCGGTTCCTATACCAATTATAGTAACACTATCTAATCCCGTTTGTTTTGTCGCGTACACGGTACTTCCCGTTCGAAGTGTACCCCATTGCCACACATCCCCGTTCGAGTCTAACGCGAGTTTACCAGAGTCTAAAGAACGAATATCCGTTATGTTCGATAATTCCGTAGACCCATCAGTCGTATTCTTAAACGGGGCAGGAATTGTAGTAGCATAATTTACACTTATTGTATACCATAAACCATTATCTGAGTATAAATATAAAGTTGTGTCACTATGCGTAGGCGTGTACGATGGTACATACGACCCACCATTTTGACCATTTCCCGTGCTTGAAACGTTTGCAGGATCTTCAAAACCAATTGGTTTACCATGTCCGTATGAGCTTGGATTTGCGTTCCAAACACCAGTATACCTACCTGATCCGGTAGACGAATCAGCAACAAACGAGATATTATAACCATATGATAAAGGTTTGTTAGGTTGAGCGTAAGTGTAGTTTACACCGCTTACAGATGTACAAACGTATCTTCCGTATCCAGAAGATTCTGTTAAAGTGTGCCCTACAGAGCCAAATAGATTTGTGGCACCACCCCACGACCATACTTTACCATCGTCTGCAAGTGCTGAACATTCACTAGATGACATAACAACTTTTATAATTCTCGTAGTATCGGATGTACCTTGAGCCCCAAAATGGGTCGTAAAATTAGACGTTACATCAACTGGTGCGGTTTGATCCCCCGTTTGTCCGAAAATCTTATATTTATCTAAATTCATCCCCCACATGTACCATTTACCCGTACTCGTTTTTACGATCCGGGTACGTCCAGGTGCACCTTCAACCCATACGTTCGATACGGGGTCGGATATCGTCGAAATGTGGGTCGGAGTTCTATCGGACGCACCTCGACCGGATTGATTATTACCATCGTTACCCCACGTATACAGTTTACCGTCAGAATCAATAACCATACCACCATATTCACCCGCCCATATATTCGTATAATCCGGTTTCGACGCGGGTGTATTTATTACTTGTTTACTCGTCTTAATCACGAACGTGTTACTGTTCTTCGCTTGTGCGTCGTACGTCCCCGCCGCGTCTATGTAGACGTTACTCGCCGTACCAACGTCCCACGAATCGGACCCTTTGGTTAATACCGTAGTTACGGGGTTTTGAACAATTGGACCAGTTAAAGCAACGCGAATCCATTTTCCAGCGGCGGTTGTAGTATATACATACAGGTAATCTGTAGAATTAATTAAATCTACAGTAGTAGCTGTTGGCCCGGAAGTCGCTGGATTACCACTGGATATAGCAGGTGCGATTAAAAATGATACTGGCTGACTTGACCCAACGTCAGTTATAACATATTTTGATGCTTGGAAATCAATTTTTATTCGGAAGTTGGTATTTACGAGCGCTCCTCCTATATTGTATAAGTCATAATTCTGTTCACCAGAACTCGTGTTTGTGATATTTCGGTATTCAAAGCGAGTGTGCCAATCTTCATCTGGACCATTTTGGTCAAATGATATAGTACTTGGAGGTGTTGGAAGAGGAGGGTCGGGAACACTAATGACGGGTGCGGTTAGTTTGTTATACCCGTCGAAGGTTAGGGATGGGTGGTTAGTTGGTGTGACCCATCCAGCCATCTTGAATGAAAAAAGGTGTTGGGTACCGTTTACACGAACACAATGAATGTATTCAGCATTACTTGTTCCAGTAGCTGAAGAAGGATCTGTAGCACCCGAAAAGCTTGGAACTGCTTGGGTAGTCGTAACTACAAAAGAATTTGGATGGTCTGCTGTATCACCATCGTACCATTTTTTGTCAGAAGTATCGTAATAGATTAACATGGGACCAGAATCTATTGTGTTACCATTGTAACCTCTATAATAATGCTTTGTGCCGGTAGTAGACTGCCACCTAAAACTCCTAGGATTGGACGGCGCTGGATCTGTTACAGGATCCGCATCAAGTTGTACCGGGGTAAAAACAGGAGTTGTGTTGGGTCCAATAGCGGGTCTCTCGAATAGGTAGCAGGCTCCGGTTTGGGACACGAAGTTAGCACCATTGAGATCATAGTCGTGCCCATACGCCCCGACGATCGAACGGTTCCCGCTTATACTTACGGAATACCCAAAATAGTCAGAACCACCACGGTCGCTCGCCGAAATTTTGGATGTCTGTGTCCATGTAGTTCCAGACCTTTTGAAGATATAGGCGGATCCCGCTGCGCTCATGTAGTTAGCACCACTGAAATCGTGGTCTTCATAGGGTGCCCCCACGATCGCGTAATCCCCAGAGATGGACACACTTACACCGAAATAGTCGTCTTGTTGACGGTCGCTCGCCACGATTTTGGTTTCCTGGGTCCATGTGGATGTGGCTGCAGACCTTTTGAATATGTAAGCAGATCCGGCGTTGCTCAACACGTTACCACCAGTGACATCGTGGTCTTCATAGGGTGCCCCCACCATCGCACAATTCCCAGAGATGCTCACGGACCACCCGAACCAGTCACCGCCTGCACGGTCGCTCGCCACGATTTTGGTTTCCTGGGTCCATGTGGATGTGGCTGCAGACCTTTTGAATATGTAAGCGGATCCGGCGTTGCTCAACACGTTACCACCAGTGACATCGTGGTCTTCATTGTGTGACCCCACGATCGCGTAATCCCCAGAGATGCTCACGGATTTCCCGAACTGGTCACCGCCTGCACGGTCGCTCGCCACGACTTTGGTTTCCTCAGTCCAAGTGACTCCAGACCGTTTGAAGATATAGGCGGCGCCGGCGCCGTCGGATCCAGACAGGTCTTCATAGCTCGCCCCGACGATCGCGTAGTCACCACTTATACTTACGGAGTTCCCGAACTGGTCGTCGCCGGATGCGTCGCTCGCTACGAGCTTGTATTCCTGGGTCCATGTGGTTCCAGACCTTTTGAATATATAGGCTTCGCCGGCATCGGCGCCGTCTGTTGACGCCGTCCCCACGATCACGTAATCCCCAGAGATGCTCACGGACCACCCGAACCTGAAACCGGATTCACGGACGTTCGGCACGATCTTCTGCTGTTCAACCCACGAAGTCCCATCGCGTTTGAAGATGTAGGCGGCGCCGGCATTGCTCAACGTGTTACCATTACTGGCATCTTCGTCTCCATAGGGTGACCCCACGATCGCGTAATCCCCAGAGATGCTCACGGCTCTCCCGAACCAGTCATCAATACCCCCGGTATAAGTATTTGTACGGTCGCTCTCTATAATCTTCTGCGTCTCCGTGGTGGGAAAAGTATGATTCACATAATTTTTAACGAGCGCGAGTGTATTCGAACTGTATATGTTCGCGTGATACGTACCCGCATCGTTAATGATCAACTCTTTACGCGACCCCATCTCGTACGTGTTCGAGAAGAAATTGATATTCGACGTCGCGTCCGAATCGACGTTCGCGATCGTCAATTTGTTATACGTGTCGAAGTTTAAGGAAGGTGTTGTACTCGTCGCCCCGGTACCCAAGTACCCCGCCGCATAATTTACCCCAATTTCTTCCACAGTTAACACTTTTGTATACATACGTGCAACAGCAATCTCACCTTTCATTGGAGTACCATTCGACCCGGGACTATACGTATTACCTATACTAAATTCATCTGTTCCCCTTGCATAATTTGACCCATATGAACTACCAAAGGTCCCCAATGTTTGTAAAACACCGTTTATGTAAATCTGTCTACTTGTTCCTGAATTGTTATATGTATATACCAAATGATACCATGTATCTGCTTGAAACGAAAAGGTAGCATCAACGTCATTTTGATAAAACCCGAATCTAGATTTACCACCGGAATCATAAATATTAATGTGTAACCCAGTATTATTACCACCTATACCATGTCCAAACAAACCCGCACTGGACACGGGATCAGAAAATTTTGCCCAACACTCTAACGTCCAAGTTTGTTGCAGGTTAACATTACCTATATTTATCCTTTCAGTATTACTATTATTAAACACAAAAGATTTAGGCGACGTTGAATTATACGTTATACTCGAAGGAAAAACACCTGGATTATTTGCCGTATTGACTTGGTTCAACCAGTTTCCACTTCCCGAGTAGTTCCACGCTTCGTAATTGAAAAAGAGTGAATCGGTTGTTATTGTATAAGGAGAAGAAGCCGTATTTTGTGTAATACCTGTAACAGTCTTCCCCACGATCGCTTTTTGGTCGTTATTTCGAACGTCGAGCGTATAGTTCCCCGTATCTTTTATGTATATCGTATCTTGTGTTTGTCCGAGCGCATACGTCGACCCGTTCGGGTCCGTCAGTTTTGCGGTTCGGGGGTTATTTACGAGTAATTTTAATTCACCCACGACCATAGCAGAACCCCCGTTAATTGTCGTCACGTTAAGTCTATAGTGTTTATACGCCGTCGTATTACTCATCGTAAACGTTTGTTGACTCGCCGTACCTTCTGCCGTATAATACCCATTCCCCGTTACCGTATCAAGTACGACCCACGTCGAACCATCACTCGATCCTTCAAACGTAAAATCTTTGGGACTCGCATCTTGGTCTTCGGAAAGGTTATAGTTTCTGTTAAGGAGTGCGTATTTATTTATAAGAACAGGTTCAGGTAACTCGATCGATAAAATACCCGCCGTTGCCATTATTTGCCAACTCGACGTATTACCCGGTTCCGTACCTTCAAATGCCTGGTACGCTCTAAAAATACCGTTCGTCGCAACACTACTCGCTGCCTTATACGACCCGTTCCCGTATGACGCACCCGATATTGTCCATTCACTCAACGTGCTAGTATCAGTTGAAATACTCCACGTCCCATCCGAAGGTGGCCACAACGTATCGGTCGACGTAAAGTTCGAAACCGTCAATTTGTTAGAGTTGTCGAAGGTTAGGGAAGGAACGGGTTTTAAACCATACCAATCGGGGTTCGCTATTAAACTTTCTGTGATACGTCCATTACTTAATTCATAGTGAAATTTTCTAAATCTAAACTCAATCGCACTACTCCCAGAATCAATACTATGATATCCAAAATGAAATGGAAAATCACGCATGTAAGAATCGGCAGCACTAGAATAAGTATACGTATATATTAAAGTACCGTCCTTATAATATTTATAAGAGAGTGTATTCGCGACAAACCAAATCGTGTGTCTAGCCCAAGCTAAATATGACGGATTTGTTTGTGTTTGTTCTGCGTTATATCCATTTCTTATTGTCCGCATCTGGTTTCCGTTATAAGTATAGAATCTTCTCGCATTGGAATTTCCACCAAATTTAAAATAATTAACACCGGCACCGTCATTATTATACATCTCAAAATCAATCACCATATCATTTACATTTAATGCAAGTTGTGATGATATAGAATTCTTTGACAATGTAAAATATTCACCGGCTGTATCAAACGAATAATATCCACCACTACTGTCATATGTTGGCGAACCCGACGATGTAAGTGTTGTATTAGTATCACTAGATGTAAGTGAACTAGATGATGTCCAATCCCAAGAATCACTAAAATATACATTTTGGGTAATACTACCCACAACGTTACTACTCAACGCAAACACGTTCGATCCCGACATTTCGAGATCGTACGTCCCTTGATCCTTAATGTAAAACGTAGAGGCACTTCCCATATCGTA
>Ga0307488_10001516_pt1 | contig 19368 bp, 15 predicted proteins | sample SB02metaG_FD_202248 | JGI IMG/M metagenome (GOLD analysis project Ga0307488, IMG submission 202248) | Sea-ice brine microbial communities from Beaufort Sea near Barrow, Alaska, United States - SB 0.2 | ecosystem: Environmental > Aquatic > Marine > Coastal | place: USA: Alaska | collected... | reverse complement strand
GACAACAACGGCAAACCGACTGTCATCTTGGCGCATACCGTCAAGGGCTATGGCATCGAAGCCGGTGAAGCGAAGAACATGACTCATTCGCTGAAAAAACTATCGGTTGATGACCTAAAGCAGTTCCGTGACCGATGCGGTGTGCCCGTTTCCGATGCCGATCTCGATGCAGGTCAGATTCCTTTCTATCGTCCGGACGAAAACAGTCCTGAGATGCAGTACATCCGCAACCACCGGAATAACCTCGGCGGTTATATCCCGATCCGTCGCAGAGAAGCCGAAGGCAAGATCACCGTGCCAACGCTCGAGGCCTTCGACTCGATCACCAAAGATTCTGGTGACCGTGAGATATCCACCACGATGAACTTCGTCCGTCTGTTATCTCAGTTGATGAAAGACAAGGCGATAGGCGAACGTATTGTGCCGATTGTCCCGGACGAAGCCCGGACCTTTGGTATGGAAGGCATGTTCCGCCAATTTGGTATCTATTCGGCTTTGGGACAGACCTACATCCCGCAGGATAAGAACCAGGTCATGTGGTACAAAGAAGATCTCAAAGGCCAAATTCTGCAAGAGGGTATCAACGAATCCGGTGCCATGAGCTCGTGGATTGCCGCGGCAACATCTTACAGTACTTATAATTACCAGCTGGTGCCGTTCTACGCTTACTATTCCATGTTTGGTTTCCAGCGAATCGGTGACTTGGCTTGGGCCGCCGGCGATTTGCAGGCACGGGGCTTCCTGATTGGCGCGACCTCCGGTCGGACCACTCTCAACGGTGAGGGTTTGCAGCATCAGGATGGCCACAGTCATATATTGGCTGGCACCATCCCAAACTGTGTGACCTACGACGCTACCTACGGCTACGAGATTGCTACCATCGTCCAAGACGGTTTACGCCGGATGATCGAGAATCAGGAAAATGTTTTCTACTACATTACGACCCTGAACGAGAACTACCAGCATCCCGGCTTAGAGCCTGAGATGATCGATGGCATCAAGAAAGGCATGTATTTGCTGGAAGATGGCGTTAAAAAGAGCAAGCAGGCTGTGCAGCTGTTCGGCTCTGGTTCCATCTTGCAGGAAGTTCGTGCCGCAGCCGAAATGCTGCGTAATGACTATAAAGTCGAAGTCGATGTTTGGGCGGTCACCAGCTATAACGAACTGACCCGTGATGGTCTTGAAGTCGACCGGCAAAACCTGTTACATCCGGAAGCGGACCAGGCTGAAGCCTATGTCACGCAGATGCTCAAAGCGCGCCGTGGTCCGGTTATTTCGGCCAGTGACTATATGAAAAACTATGGCAATCAGATCCGCAAGTGGGTGCCCCAGTCCTATACCGTATTGGGTACCGATGGGTTTGGCCGCAGTGACTCGCGCGCCAAGCTGCGTCACTTCTTTGAGGTAGATCGCAACTGGATCACCGTGGCGGCATTAAAAGCCCTGGCCGATGAGGGTGTGATCGAAGCCAAGGTAGTGACCAAAGCGATTAAAAAATATGCATTGGACGTCAACAAACCCAATCCAATGACAGTATGATTGCCGAATTAGGAGTCTTACATGACCACTGAAATTATCCGAGTACCCGATATCGGAATGGATTCTGCCACCTGTATTGAGGTGAGCGTGAAAGCGGGCGACGTGATCGGCGTTGACGATACCATTCTGGTGCTGGAATCTGACAAGGCCTCGATGGACGTTCCGTCCCCTGTGGCCGGCAAAATTATCCAAGTCAAGATCCAGGAAGGCGATAGCGTCACCGAAGGTGATGAATTGATTTATATCGAACTGGCCAGCGATGCGAGCACCGACAACAGCAGCGTCGATGCGCCAGCCGCCACACCAGCCGTTGCCGCAGCCCCAGTGGCTGACACGACTGTTGCTGCAGCACCGACCAGCAGCGTAACCACCGTGCTGGTGCCAGACATAGGCATGGACAGCGCCAGTATTATCGAAATCGCCGTCAAGGTCGGCGATGTTATTGCCGAGGAAGACACCATAGTGATTCTGGAGTCCGACAAGGCCTCCATGGATGTGCCAGCACCGCAGGGTGGCGAGGTGATCGCGATCAGCGTGCAGGTCGGCGATACCGTCTCTGAAGGTTCAATTTTATTGGAACTGAAGGCGGCCGGCCCTGCGCCAGCGAGCGTACCTGCGACCAATACCGTTGCTGAACCCACTGCAGCTCCAGCAGCGGCGGCCGGGTCGGCGATCGAAACCGTCACCGTGCCCGATATTGGCATGGACAGCGCTAATGTTATCGAGATAGCCATCCAGGTCGGCGATCAGATAGCCCTCGACGATACCCTGGTGGTGCTGGAGTCCGATAAGGCCTCGATGGATGTACCCTCTCCGATATCCGGCGAAGTGGTGTCCATCACGGTTAAGGTTGGTGATACCGTTGCCCAAGGCACTCAGCTGATTGAAGTGAAAACCAATGCCGCTGCGCTTAGCGCGCCGGTCGTCGCAGCTCCATCGAGAGCAGCGGTTAAGGCGCCGAAGGCTGAAGCACCTGCCCCCGTGATCCCTGTGCCCGCGAGTGCGCCAGTCGCTTCCGGTAAGGCGGTACATGCCGGTCCCGCGGTGCGTAAATTGGCTCGAGAATTTGGTGTCGACCTTGGCGCAGTGCCAGGTACCGGACCACGCGGTCGAGTCATCAAAGATGACGTCGCCGGTTGGGTTAAGAAACGCTTACAAGAGCCGCAGCAGACCACGGCCGGGGCCGGTTTACCGACCGTACCCGATCAGGACTTCGCGCGCTTTGGCACTGTCGAAATCAAGGAAATGAGCCGTATTCAACAGCTTACCGCCGTTAATATGGTGCGTAATGCTCTGGTGATTCCGCATGTGACCCAGTTCGATGAGGCCGATGTGACCGATACCGAAGCCTTCCGTCAATCGCTCAAGGGTGAGATGGAAAAGCGCGGCATTAAGATTAGCCCACTGGCCTTTATCGTCAAGGCCTGTGCCGCCGCTATGATCGAGTTTCCGAAATTCAACGTCTCGTTGATGGCCGATGGTAAGCACATGGTCCACAAGCAGTATGTCAATATAGGCATTGCGGTTGATACGCCCAATGGCTTGATCGTTCCGGTGATTAAAGACGCCGATAAAAAATCGATCTGGCAGATAGCCGAGGAAATTATCGATTTTGCCAAACGCGGGCGCGATGGCAAGGTCAAGTCGGTTGAAATGCAGGGTGGCTGTTTTACCGTGTCGAGTCTGGGTGCCTTAGGTGGCACCGCCTTTACGCCGATCGTCAACGCACCCGAAGTGGCTATCTTGGGTGTCTCCAAGAACGCCATTAAACCGCATTGGAACGGAACGGAGTTTGTACCGCGTAACTTTACCCCGTTGTCGATGTCCTACGATCATCGTGCCATCAACGGTGCTGATGCGGCGAAGTTCACCGCCTTTATCGCGCTGGTGCTGTCCGATGTGCGGCGTTTAGTCCTCTAACCGGTTAACGGTTGGCATAAAAAAGCCCGGCTTGGCCGGGCTTTTTGTTGGGCGCAGATCAAGCTAATGGCCAGTCGATGCCCATTTAGCTGTTGTCACCTTTCATATATATATTTTCGAAGCAGTAGTTAGTCGCCTCAACAAAACCCTGCACCGACCCGCAATCGAAGCGCGTGCCCTTAAACCGGTAGGCCAACACGACCCCATCCTGACACTGCTGCTTTAGGGCATCAGTCAATTGAATCTCATCGTTTTTCCCCGGTGGGGTATGGCGCAAGATTTCAAAAATATCCGGGGTGAGAATATAGCGCCCGATGACCGCCAGATTGCTCGGGGCATCCTTGGCATCCGGTTTTTCAACCATATCGCTGACCCGGTAGAGGCCGTCTTTCATCAATTCCCCGGAAATCACACCATACTTGTGAATCTCGTCGGTCGGCACTTCCATGACCGCAACGATCGAACAACGAAACTGACGATAGATCTTGACCATCTGCGCGAGCACATTGTCTTCGCCCGGCTCGTTGACACAGAGGTCATCGGCCAACACCACGCCGAAGGGCTCATTACCGATCAGGGTTTCGCCCGCTAAGATGGCATGGCCCAAACCCTTCATTTCTTTCTGTCGGGTGTAAGAGAACACCCCGGTTTCCATCACATGACGAATCGATTCTAAATACTGTTCCTTGGTCGAGCCATTGATCTGGTGCTCCAGCTCATAGGAAATATCGAAGTGGTCAGCGATGGCGCGTTTGCCGCGCCCGGTGACGAAACCGATGTAATTCAAGCCCGCTTCGATCGATTCTTCCACGCCGTATTGCACCAGAGGCTTGTTCACAACAGGCAACATCTCTTTGGGCAGTGCTTTGGTGGCCGGCAAGAAACGTGTGCCGTAACCGCCTACTGGAAACATACATTTGCGAATCATTGGTCTTAATCCCTTCTATTGAGTTAACAGGCCCAAATTCGTCGAGAACCCTATCTGGTGTTGGTTATGCCACACACTGGCCGGATCGGCCCTAAATACGGGCTTTATTGTGCCTTAGTTTGCCGAACAGGACTACTCACCCAAGCGAAAAACTCGGTCATCTCTGTCTAGCGGGTATAAATGATTGGTGTAACCCACCGGTTGTGGTTATGGTCTGCGCCCGGCAGCGTTGACTGGCCGTCAACGATGTATGCCAGAGGCTTAGTATGGACCAGCAACAACGACAAGGTTATTTATTTGCATTGACCGCGTTCACCCTTTGGGCCATCGGGCCAGTCTATTTCAAATGGGTGGGGGCTTTACCAGCGTTGGATATCCTCGCCTATCGGGTCGTCTGGAGCCTGGTCTTGACGCTAATCATCATCGCCCTCAGTCGGCGCTGGCGTCCGTTGTGGAGCGCACTGTGCAACCCTAAAATCCGCCTCAGCCTATTGGCCTCAAGCCTCATCATCGGCACCAACTGGGGGGTCTTTATTTGGGCCATCAATGACAATCAAATGCTCAGTGCCAGCTTGGGTTATTACATCAATCCATTGATCAATATCTTACTTGGGATGATTTTTTTCGCCGAGCGCCTCGATCGAATCAAAAAAATTGCCGCAGCCCTCTGTCTGATCGCCGTCCTCTTTGAATTGATTCGCTTTGGTGAATTACCCTGGGTGGCGCTGGCGTTGGCCACCAGTTTCGGACTCTATGGACTAGTCCGCAAGAAGCTAGCGGTCGACAGCTTCGTAGGCATGGCACTCGAGACCGGCCTGCTGTTGCCCATCGCATTGATCTATTTGCTTTTCGCCACTAGTTCAAGCGCCAATTTTTTTACCAACGACTCATTCACCAATTTCCAATTGTTCATCGCCGGACCCGTGACGATGATTCCGTTGATCTGTTTTGCCGCAGCGGCCAACCGAATGCCCCTGTCGACCATTGCCTTCTTCCAATATATAGGCCCCAGTGGCATGTTTTTACTCGCCGTATTTGTCTACAACGAACCCTTGGAGCCTGCCAAGTTAGTCACCTTCGGTATTATCTGGAGCGCCTTAGCGCTGTTGGTCTGGGATGGTGTGCATAAGCTGCGCTTACAACGGCGCTCGGCCGACGCCCTAAGACTGAGCGACTCGTTAGCGCCCTGAGCCCATGTCTCTTTCCCATAACAACGGGGCGTACCGCTGGTAACGTCACCAGCGGTTCCATCCTATGCTTTGGCTAACTCGGCAGCGGCCCACTCTCAATGACTCAGGCAGGAACCAATCGTGAATACTAGTGAATTTTATCAACAGATCTGGCAAGACTATATCAAGATGACACCGCAGGCAGAGGCCATTGAAGGAGCGTTGAGGACGCGTGGTGAAACGGTATTGAACGATCATATCGCGTTTCGCACCTTTAACCAGGGCCCGGCCCAGCTCGCAGCACTGGAACCCCTGATTCTGGCACTTGGGTATAAGCGTTTTGAACCCTATTACTTTGCCGGCAAAAAACTCGATGCCATGGGCTACACGCCGCCGAGTCCAGACTTGCCGCGCATTTTTATCAGTGAGCTGCGGGTCGAAGAATTGTCGGCCGAAAGCCAAGCTATTCTCCAGCCGTTAATCGGCCAAATGCCGGCCGATACGGCCGCGGATGCGAGCGTATTCTGGCGCGGCCGAGCCTGGCTTGTACCGACCTTTGCCGACTATCAGGTGCTCGCGGCCGAGAGTGAATATGCCGCCTGGTTGAGCATTATCGGTCTGCGAGTAAACCATTTCACGATCAGCATCAATGCCCTGGCGCAGATGTCGGAGGTGGCCGAACTGAATGAGTTTGTTGAGGCGTTAGGCTTCAACATCAACGCCAGTGGCGGCCGGGTCAAGGGCTCGCCGGCAGTAATGCTGGAGCAGTCGTCAACCTTAGCCTCGACCCAAGAGTTCGAATTTGCCGACGGTGACCGCCATGAGGTCTCAACCTGTTATTACGAGTTTGCCAAGCGCTATTGCGATGACGCCGGCCAGCTGTACCAGGGTTTCGTCGCCGCCAGTGCCGACAAGATTTTTGAATCGACCGACAGTCAGGGCTAGTTCGGCGTCCAGGGTAAGGCCGTTGTCAACACGCGGTCACTGCCCTACACTGCTGTTTTTGCCGTGCGCGCCGCTATGACCCAGCCACAAAACCCCAACCTATTGCTCTGGCTCGACCTCCCGGTCACCAACCTGGACGCGTCGATTGCCTTTTACGGTGCTATTTTTGACCTGCCTTTGCGCGATGCCCGGCCCCACAGTGCCAGTGCAACCCTACAGTTTTCCGGCGCCGGTTCCGGTCTTACCCTAATCGAACGCGCCCACCGGCTCGAACCAACGGGCGCTATGCTGCCCTATTTCAACTGCCAGGGCCGCCTAGCCCAAGCCATTGCGCGCGCCCGATTGCACGGTGGGGTCCTGGTGCAACCAATACAGAGTATGGAACCCTTTGGTCAAAGAGCGGTGATTCAGGATCCGGATGGCCATCTCATTGCACTGCACAGTGCGGAGTAAGTATGTGTTTAGCGGTTTTTTCTTGGCAACCCGGTAGCGCCACACCCTTGAATCTGGTCGCCAACCGCGATGAGTTTCGCCAACGCCCCACCCAGGCCATGCATTGGTGGCCCGACCGAACGTTGCTCGCCGGCAAGGACTTGCAGGCGGGCGGTACCTGGTTGGGCTTCAATCAGCGCGGTTATTTTGCCTTGCTGACCAATATTCGACCCGGTTTTATCGGCGCCAGTTCGGCCTTCAGCCGAGGTGATCTGGTGCGCGACTTTCTCCAAGGCGGTGCGGGCATTGAGGCCTACCATCGCGCTATTCTGGCGCGCCTAGACGACTATGGCGGTTTCAATCTGGTGTTAGGCGATGGCCAACGGCTGTTCTATTTCAGCAGCATTCACCCGAGCGGCCAATGGTTGGCACCCGGCATCCATGGCTTGTCCAACGACAGTCTGAATACGCCCTGGCCAAAAACGGTTTTAGCCAAACAACAGATGCGCGCCTGGGGCGACACCCGTTTACAGAGCGCGGACCGCCAAACCATTCTCACCTCGACTGCGATCGCCGAGCAGCAAGCGCTGCCGAGCACCGGTGTGCCGCTGGATTGGGAGCAAACGCTCTCGGCGCAAACCATCGTCGGCGCTGACTATGGCACCCGGTGCCGTACCCAGGCTCGGCAATTGCGCTCGGGCGCCATTGAGGTGGTGGAGCATCAACTCGATGCGCACGGTCAAATCATCACCAGTGCACGGTTCAAGCTAGCCGGCGGTGCTGATTAACCGGCATCTGTTGACGCACGGTGGCAACCCGATCGAACTCAACGGCGAGTAACTGGCCACAGGGCTCGGCCCCCAGGTCCTGAATCTCACCCCAGGGGTCGACCAATAGGGAGTGCCCCCAAGTTCGCCGCCGTGGGTCGTGCTGGCCGCATTGATTGACGGCGGCGATAAAATAACCGTTCTCGATCGCCCGGGCACGACACAAGACCTCCCAGTGCGCTTGGCCAGTCTTATAGGTGAAAGCCGAGGGCACGATAACCAGCTCGGCACCGGCATCGTTGAGCTGGCGAAACAGTTCTGGAAAACGCAAGTCATAGCAGACGGCCAAACCCAGAACCCCCCAGGGGCTCTCTAGGGTTACCACCGAAGATCCCGGGGAGTAGTTGTCGGATTCCTTATAAACGCCCTGCTGATCGCCTACCAGGGCGTCAAAGAGGTGCATTTTATCATAATGGCCAACCACCTCGCCGAGGTGATTGATTAGGTGGCAGCGTGCTCTGGGCCGACTGTCGATATCGGTCAGGACCGGCACCGTGCCGGCAACAATCCACAGACCATATTGTTGTGCTAAGGTTCGGATGACCGAGCCAACTGGGCCGTCAAAATTTCGCTCTTCGGCGGCCATCGGGCGCGGATCGGCGCCACCCATCTGGGCAAACATCTCCGGCAACACCACCAGCTCGGCACCGCTGCCTGCCGCCTGCGCGATACTTTGTTCGACCCACGCAAGATTGACCTCAACCTCGATACGGCTGGTCATCTGGACAAAATATACCTTCAGGGGCGTACTCATTGCTTAGGTTCTCCTAGGGTCGTTGTTACTCGCGCTCGCTATCGGCCTGCCCGCTAGGTTCTGCCAAACGGTCGCTGCCGACTCGATAAAATCGAGTGTCGGGGGCCTCAAACGATCCGGTAATATGCATGCGCGCCGAACTCAGGCGCTCGAGTTGATTGTTGAAGACCCGCTCGGTCACATAGATCGCTGCCGCAGCTTGGGGCGAAACACCGGCGAGCAATGCCACTAACGGGAAGGTGCTCGACAGCGGCACGGTCAGCGTCATGTCGACATCCAATTCATCGGACAGCAGATCGGCGTCGCCACTGAAGCGAAACTTGGTCGCGGAGCCATCGATGACCAATTTCTCCCCGACTCGGGCGAAACCGCGATCAAAGAGCAGCTCGCCGATGATGGTGTCGAAGGTGATGCCGGTGCGCAGCAGATCGGAAAAATCAAAGGCAATACGATTCAATACCCGGGTGAAGTTCAATAGCCCAATCAGCTTAACGCCTTCGTATTCGGGCACATCCAAGATCGCACCCTGATTAAACTTCAAGCTAATATCGCCCTGCAACCGTTTAAAGTCAAAATGCGCCGGGGAGCCCTGCCAGAAGGTCGTTACATCCAGCTTACCGTCTCGAGTGGTCAGTACCGGCGCATAGCCCCAGGTAGTGAGCACATCGGCCAGATTGCCGGTGCGAATCGAACCATTAAAATCGGTTCGATGTTTGGCCTTATCTCGGGTCCACAACAGATCGCCATTCAAGGTGGCTCCGGGCATCTGGCCAACCAGGTCGGATGCCGTTAAGACACCGTCCTTGACTCTGACTTCAGCGCGCCAATTGCCCAAGTCGCGTTGGTTCCAAATCAGCTTGTTAATCTGTAGCGACAGGTCCGGAACATCGCTTGGGAGATAATTCAGCAAGGGGTCCAGCTGATCAACAAAGGGAATCTGGTCTGCTGCGGAGGTCAGTGCGACCCATTGCACATCGGCAAAAATGGGCTCGGGCCCGTGGGGTATTGCCACTTCCGCTTGGCCTTCATCACTGTCAAAGGATATCAGCCAAGCATTATCGGCGCGCAACAAGGTGGTCACCACATTGCTCCACGGTTGTGCCAGATAGACCAGCCGCTGCGCGCGAATATTAATCTCCGCTATCATGGACTCAAAGGAACGGCTTGGGCTCGGCGACGCTTTTGCAGGGTAGCGTTGGTTAAAAGACTGGACAAACTGCCACCAGCTGTCGGCGTCGGCTTGGTCAACCTGAATATCGAAGTAGACGCCGTTTTCTGCCCGAACTCGCAGCGGTTCATTGATCGCGATCGCACCGCGCTGGACCGCATTGTCGGCATCCAGTTCCAGGTAGCTGGTTAGGCTGTTATCCAGATTGGCCGCAAGGGTCGTCCAACCGCGTTGGTCGAAGTTAATACTCAGGTCCAACGCCATGGGCGCCTGGGCCGCTTTGGCCAACGGGGCCGGTAGCGGCAATGCTAGGCCGATCAGATCACTCTGACTCTCGATCCGGGTGTGGCCCGGATCGATGCGGATTAAAGTTTGGTGCGCAACACTGACGTTTTGGGCCCGCAAAAAGCCGTCAGAGACGCGCTCGCCCCAATAGGCGACGGGCGTGCGACCTAGGAGGGCTATGCTAAAGGCTGTGCCATTGTCACTCGCCAGCGTCGCGCGCTGCAGGTGATCCTGATGAATCAGGCTCAAGCCTGAGCTGCGCAGCCCGGCCAGACTATGGTAACTCAACCGGCCATTGATATCGGTCAAGCTAAGGTCTAACCCGCCCAGGGTTAACGCCACACCACGCAGATCCGCGTCTATCGAAACCTCTGGTGCACTGAGTTGCTGCAGAGGCCATTCCAGTTGCACCAAGACATCGATCTCACCCGCATTGGACGCCCAGTCGGTGAAACGTGCGCCATCATCGAGCTGTAACGGTCCGGTCTGCAAAAACTGCAACGCCTCGCGCCCTGAGGCCAGGGCCTTAACTCGGGTGGTGATACGTTGGGTGGAAAAATTTAACGCCGCATCCATTTCGAGCAACTTAAAGCCGGGGTACTGGCCCTGAAATCCACTGAAGCTTAGACCGGCATCGGTCAGGGTGAATTCGCCAGCAACACCCTGTACCGGTGACCAATCGTCCAAAAACGCCATCTCCAGGTTGACGACACTGGTATTGATAAAGTATTGACTGCGCGCCCCAAGTACCTTGTCACTGCGGGTTAGATAATTGAATTCGGCCCGACTGAAATCACCGCCGCGCAGCCGCGCGTCAATCAGACGCACCGCCTCCGGCGTCAACAGTCGGTTATTGGCTAAGAACTGAACCCAGGGTGCATCCAATTGCGCTGCAGTGACCTGGAGCTCGAGCGCGCTTTCTGTACCCATTTGACGTGCACGAGCATTGGGCGACGTCGATTGCCACTGCAAGTGCAGCGGCAACGGCTTGGCTATCACCCCGGCCCCGGTCTGCTCTGGCACGGCGAGGATTAGTTCCGCCTTACCCTCGCTGATGACGCCCTGTTCGGCATCGGCTTGCCAAGCCAATTGCATTGATAGAGCCTCTGCGGTCGGAGCATTCGCATAGAGTTCGGGCAGATCGATCGGCACCCCTTTGCCCGATACCCTGAGCTGCCCTCTATTGCCGTCCATCTGCAGCATGCCATTTAGTTTTTCAACGCCTGGGACAGCTTCGACGGGCGAGGTGGTCAGGCCGGTGACCGCCGCCGTTAACTGCCAGGATTCAGGCTGCTGATCCAGTCGGGTTAGTTGCCCCTGATCGAGAAAGCCATTGGCTTGCAGGCCGCGCCAGAAGCCGCCGGGATCATTCAACGCGAACCACTGGCCAATAATATCTATCGCTAAGCGGTCCCACTGCAGCGTCAATCGATCCGCACGCCGGCTAATATGGGCTTTTGTCGCGGGCAACACCTGACCGTTTGAACGGCCCGAGAGCAGATTCAGCCAGCCATCAAAGCCGTCCGCTTGGCGCTCCAGATAGGCGTCTGCCTTGAGGTCCTGTATCTGAAGCGTCGCAGCAGATCCGTCCAATGCGATAAGGTCAGACTGCAAGCGCGCGGTCATATCCAGCACATGATGCTGATCGAAACTTACCCAATACTCACCGGCAACCAGCACCTGACTGACTTCTGCGTCCACGGCTTGAATCCAAGGGGCAATATCGATGGCCGCATGTTTAAAGTAAGCGCGATTGGCTTGGCTACCGTCCTGACGGGTTTCAACTTGCAATTGGAGCGGGATATCGAAACCATCGGCGGTAAAGACGGCGTCCGCAACCAAGCCAATCTCACTATCCGTGCCGCTGAGTCGACCCTGGTTCAAGGTCAGGTCAAAGCTCGGCAGGGTGAGCGGTCGAAGGGTGAGATGGGTATTGGTGAATTGTACTTCCTGCTGCCGTTGCAGCAACAGGATCAGATCGTTTAATTTAACGCCCTCACCCTCGGCCGTGGCCAGGCCCTGCATTTGCCAACCGAGCGCGGTTTGCACCAGCTCGGCACTGAAATCGCTTAATTCGAAGCGGATAAAGGACAGGCCACCGCGCGATATTGACTCGTAAAGTCCAGGTGCCAGCGTTAACTTGGCCATGCTAAGTGTTTCACCGATTTGGATATCGGTCATCTGTACCACAGGGTTAAAGCGTTCCCACTCGCCCTGCAATCGACCAATACTGACCGGTGCCCCTACCTGCGTGCTGAGCCAAGTTTCAACTTCGGGTTTTAGCCGTTCTATATAGGGAAAAAATTGCCGACCCAAAGCAAGATAGGCGGCAAACAACAGCACCCAAAAGGCCAAGACTCTGAGCGTCGCACTACGCAGCGCGGGCCAAAAAGTGGTTGTCGTCAACGCCATCGGTTCATTACTCTTCGATCACCTGTCATGCTGAGAAGTTGCAGTACTTTTTCCATTGTAACAGCACGCTAACAGCCTGCTGTATTTAACGTAACGAACTCAAGCCTACTGCAGAATGACATCAAACTGTTCTTGGCTGTAAATCGGTTCAACCTGGAAACGAATGGGCTTACCTATAAATTCCTCCAGATCGGCGACATTCGAGGATTCCTCATCCAACAAGCGATCGACCACCTGCTGTGACGCCAGAACCAGATAGCGATCGTTGTTGTAGGCCCGCTCTTCGCGCAAAATTTCACGAAACACTTCATAACAGACGGTTTGCGGTGTTTTTTGACGACCGCGGCCATGGCAAACGGAGCAATGCTCGGTCAAGACATGTTCCAGGCTTTCTCGGGTCCGTTTGCGGGTCATTTCCACCAGACCTAGCTCCGACACCCCGGTCACCTTACTTTTCGCATGGTCCTTTTCGAGATTTTTCTCCAACATGCGATGCACCTGGCGGCGGTGTTCTTCATCGACCATATCGATAAAATCGAGAATAATGATGCCGCCCAGATTGCGCAGGCGCAATTGACGACAAATGGTCGTTACCGCCTCCAGATTGGTTTTAAAGATGGTTTCTTCTAGATTACGGTGGCCAACAAAGGCGCCGGTATTGACGTCGATCGTGGTCATGGCCTCGGTTTGATCAATAATCAAATAGCCGCCAGACTTCAGCTCAACCTTACGACTCAGGGCCTTCGACATCTCGTCTTCAACCGAATAAAGATCGAAAATCGGCCGTTCGCCCGGATAATACTCAAACAGGTCGATCACCTCAGGCATATACTTGATCACAAAATCCTGAACCTTGACGAAAGTTTCTTTCGAATCGATGCGAATTTTTTCGGTATCGGCGCGCACTAGGTCGCGCGCCACCCGCAAGTAGAGGGGCAAGTCTTCGTAGATTACCGTCGTCGGGACATTGTCTTTCATGCGCTCCTGCAGCACGCGGAAGACGCGTTTCAAGTAGTTCATATCCGAGCGAATCTCGAACTCTCCGATGCCTTCGGCCGCGGTACGCAAAATAAATCCGCCCTTCTCGATTTCCTCCAACGCCTTCATTTGGGTAACCGCCTTACGAAGTCGATCCCGCTCCGCCTCGCCATCGATACGTTGTGAGACGCCGATGTGGTTGGAACCGGGCATAAACACCAGATATCGAGACGGGATCGACAGGGCCGTGGTCAGGCGCGCACCCTTGGTGCCCATCGGGTCCTTAATCACCTGGACTACCAGCGCCTGGCCTTCGCGCACCAGGGTTTGAATTGGTTTGTGAGGCTCGTTGTCGACTCGATCATGGTCAATATCGGACGCATGAATAAAAGCCGCTCGTTCCAGCCCTATATCAATAAAGGCGGCCTGCATGCCGGGCAGTACCCGCACCACCTTGCCTTTATAAATATTACCGACCAGTCCGCGGGTTTGATTGCGCTCGAGATAAATTTCTTGCACGGCACCATTTTCAACCAGTGCTACTCGGGTTTCCATCGGCGTAACATTTACTAAAATATCGGAAGTCATCTGAGATCCTATTAAAATCAGAATAAGATTTTAGCCATACCTGAACCCGATGCGCTTAAATTAGCATCAGGCCCTGGCACAAAGAGAATCGTGCCTTACTCAGCAGTAAGGCGGTTTCATGCAGCGGCAGACCCACGACGGCACTGTAACTGCCCGCGATTTGGGATACAAATACTCCACCCAGACCTTGAATGCCATATCCGCCGGCCTTATCGAGTGGCTCTGTGGAGAGCCAATAGGCTAGTATCTGAGGCTCCGACAAAACCATGAAGGTGACATCGGTGGTCACCAAGGTTTGATAACAGTCTTTATCGGTCACCAGGGCAATGCCGGTCAGAACCTGATGAGTACGCCCTGACAGCAAGCGCATCATGGTCTGAAAGTTTTCTTTGCTGGTTGGCTTGCCCAGAATCTGGCCATCGATCACTACGCTGGTGTCGGAGCCTAAGACCCAGCAGTCAGCTTGCTGATCTAATAGCGCCAAACCGGCCTGCGCTTTGGCCAGGGCAAGACGGTCAACATAGTTATTGGGCGTCTCGCCAGGCAGAACCGACTCATCGATGTCTGTGGCCAGGGCGGTAAAGTCGACCCCCAAGGTGGCCAGCAACTCCCGTCGCCGCGGCGACTGGGACGCCAGAATCAGCTTAGCCATTATTGCACGCGCACCCGTAACTGCAGGGCCTGTAGTAAACCATAAACCCAGGGCCAAAGGAGCGCGGAGGTGAACGCCGGCCAGACATGTATTTCACCCGAAACCAGGGACATCAAAGTGGTCTTCAACCATTGGCTAAGCATATGGGTGGCCCCAAGCAGGCAAAAAACCGCCAAAGCCTGCTGGCCTAATGGATACATTCGTAAGCGGACACTTAATAACAGAACCGTGTAGGCTAGCGTAGCGAATACTAAACCATAGAGACCTAGGGTGGTGCCCATCAAGGTGTCATAAAAAAGCCCGATCACAAAGGCCATCAAGATGCCAAAACGTTCTGGCACAATTAACACCCAGAAAATGATCATCAGCCCCACCCAATCTGGGCGAGCAATCTCAAATCGGCCGGGCAACGACAGTGCCGCCAAATAAAAGGCGACGAAAAAGCTCAAGCCGATCAGCCAGAGTCCGTGTGCCGGTTTTGCTTTCATTGGCTTTCCCCCTGAAATACGATCAACATGCTGCGAGAGCGGTCCAGGTGGGCCAAGGGCGCGGCACGGATACGCGCAAAGGGCTCACCCGGATCGTGCTCGATGGCTATCACCTCGGCGACCGGATAGCCAGCCGGAAAACGCTTACCCAGGCCGGAGGTGACCAAGATGTCACCAATCTTAACGTCGGCGGTATCTGGCATATATTCCAGCTCCAAACTTTTTAGGTCACCTGTGCCGACTACTACGGTGCGCATGCCATTGCGATTAATATAGACCGGCACCGCCAAGTTCACATCGGCCACCAGCGCAACGCGCGAGGAAAGGGAATCGACTTGCACCACTAAACCAAAGAGGCCGTCTGCATCGACCACCGCCTGCCCGACCGACACACCATCTTGGGCGCCTCGATTGACGATAATTTGAATAGAAAAGGGGTCTGGATCGAAGCTGATCAGCTCTGCCGTCAAGAATTCGGTCTCCAAGCGCGCCGTGGCATTCAATAAATGCCGCAGGCGACCGTTTTCAGCCTCTAGAATAGCCAACCACTGTACTTTTTGCTGCAAGATCAGCATTTGGCTGCGTAGGGAACGATTAGAGTCTAGGAGGTCATTACGTTCTGAAAAGGTTTCAGTAGACCACTTGACCAGATCACTGGGTAAGGCGACCAAGGATTGCACCGGCGCAACCACATAGGACAGACTCTGACGTGCCTTATCCAGTTGGTTAAAGCGCAGGTCGAGAAACATCAGTAAGAGCGACCCAGCGATGACCATGGCGAATCTATAGCCATGATGGGGCCCGGTTGAATAGATCTGTTTAATGAGCGGGCTCCTGAAGTCGACGATAAGCAAAAGGCCTGGCCAATCTACCCATAGGCTCCGGGTGGCCGATAAAGTTAAGCCCTGCATTGGATGCAAGGCTTGGGTCGGTCGAGTCGGGTCTAACGTCTCAAGACGGGATTTAGCCTGTGATGAACAGGCTTATCATTCGGAACTAAGAAAATCAAAGGTGCTGTCGTCCATCATCTCAAGGGCTCGACCGCCGCCACGCGCCACACAGGTTAACGGATCATCGGCGATCAGTACCGGCAGACCGGTCTCTTCACTGAGTAAGCGATCAATATCACGTAACAAAGCACCACCACCGGTTAGCACCAGGCCGCGTTCGGCGATGTCGGCAGCCAATTCTGGGGGGGTTTGCTCCAATGCACTCTTAACAGACTGGACAATAGCCGACAGGTTTTCCTGCAGTGCCTCTAAAACCTCATTGCTGTTTAGGGTAAAGCTACGTGGAATGCCTTCGGCCAAGTTTCGGCCGCGGACATCAATTTCACGGACTTCGGCGCCCGGGTAGGCACAACCGATCTCGATCTTGACTCGCTCGGCGGTGGCTTCGCCGATCAGGGAACCGTAGTTGCGGCGCACATAGGAGACGATGGCTTCATCGAAGCGGTCACCGCCAACCCGAACCGACTCGCTCAAAACAATACCGTTGAGCGAGATCACCGCAATTTCAGTGGTGCCGCCGCCAATATCGACAATCATCGAACCGCGTGCCTCTTCGACCGGTAAGCCGGCACCAATAGCGGCTGCCATTGGCTCTTCAATTAGATAAACTTCGCGTGCACCGGCCCCATAAGCTGATTCGCGAATGGCTTTACGCTCGACCTGGGTCGACTTGCAGGGCACACAGACTAAAACACGTGGGCTGGGTGCAAACCAACTGTTCTCATGCACCTTACTGATGAAGTGTTGCAACATCTTTTCGGTGACGTGAAAATCTGCAATAACGCCGTCTTTCATCGGTCGAATGGCCTGAATGCTTCCGGGCGTCCGGCCTAACATGCGCTTAGCTTCTTCACCAACGGCCGCAATGGTCTTAGTCGATCCGGTGGTGCGCACCGCAACAACAGACGGTTCATTGAGCACGATATCCCTGTCGCGAACATATATTAGGGTATTGGCCGTTCCCAGATCGATCGACAAGTCACTTGAAAATAAACCACGAATTCGTTTAAACATTTAATTATCGCTTTAATGCAAAAGGTGACAGACACATAACAGGCTCGCAATGTAACAATGGTGGGGTTTTTGGGCAAGGAGTAAATGTGATAACCTAGAGGCTATTAACGGATTTCCATAAAATTGGTCGAAAAACAGGCAATCAATAGCACTTTGCCTGAAAAAATCGCCGATTTGTGGCTTATTGTCGTGCAAAAAGCCAATCTTTACCGCATCGATTGGTTTACCATTTTACTTAATTCAAATGTCTGTTCAGGAGAACCCCGACCATGAGCCTCGATCGCTCTCAGGTTGAAAATGTCGCGCGTTTAGCGCGTATTAAAATCGATGAAAATGAAATGGCCGACTACGTCGACAGCCTCTCGTCAATCCTCGCATTGGTTGATCAGATGCAGGCCATCGATACCACCGATGTTGAGCCGCTGGCCAACCCACTCGATGCCGCGCAACGGCTCAGGGCCGATGTGGTCACCGAAGTAAATCAACGCGAGCTGTTGCAAGCCAACGCACCCCACGCCGAAAAGGGCCTATTTCTCGTCCCTAAAGTTATTGAGTAAGGTACCTGCGCATGTTAGATAAAACCCTCAAACAGTTGTCTGACGGCCTGGCCCAAGGCGACTTTACCAGTGTCGAATTGACCACCGCGTACCTGGACAGAATCCAGCAGGCCGACAGCCGCTACAATGCCTTCGTGACCGTCACCGACAGCCAGGCCTTGGCAAGTGCCCGCGCCGCCGATGCACGTCGTGCCAAGGGCGACGCCAGCCCGTTGACCGGCCTGCCCATCGCGCACAAGGACATCTTTTGTACCGCGGGCGTGCGCACCAGTTGCGGCTCCAAGATGCTCGACAACTTTATCGCACCTTACGAATCCACGGCCACATCCCGTTTGGCCGACGCGGGCATGGTCATGCTCGGCAAGACCAATATGGATGAGTTCGCCATGGGCTCCTCCACCGAATCCAGCTATTACGGCCCAACCCGTAATCCGTGGGATCTCGACGCCGTGCCGGGCGGTTCCTCAGGCGGCTCTGCTGTTGCGGTTGCCGCGCGTATGGCACCCGCCGCCCTGGGTACCGATACCGGCGGATCGATTCGCCAACCGGCCGCCTTTTGTGGCATCACCGGTTTAAAACCGACCTATGGCCGAGTATCGCGTTGGGGCATGATTGCCTATGGCTCATCGCTCGACCAGGCCGGACCGATGACCCAAACGGCCGAAGATGCCGCCTTGCTGCTCAATAGCCTGGCCGGGTTCGACCCCAAGGACTCGACCTCGATGGAGCGCCCGGTCGAAGACTTTTTAGCCAACCTCAATCAACCCATCAAGGGCTTGAGAATAGGCCTGCCCAAGGAATACTTTGGTGAGGGGCTCGATCCGGGCATCCGTGCCGCTGTTATGGACGCCGTTAAGCAATTTGAAGCGATGGGCGCCGTGGTGAAGGAAATCTCCCTGCCGCGCACCGAATTGTCGATTCCGGCTTACTATATTATCGCCCCCGCCGAAGCCTCGACCAACCTGTCACGCTACGACGGTGTGCGCTATGGCCATCGTTGCGATGCACCCACTGATCTGGCCGACATGTATATGCGCACGCGCGCCGAAGGGTTCGGCACCGAGGTCAAGCGCCGCATCCTGGTCGGCACCTACGCCCTGTCAGCCGGCTATTACGACGCCTATTACCGTAAAGCCCAGCAGTTACGCCGTCTGATCAAGCAGGACTTTCAACAAGCCTTGGCCGATGTCGATGTAATCTTGGGGCCAACGACCCCATCACCGGCTTGGAAAATTGGCGCAAAAAGTCAAGATCCGGTGGCCATGTATCTGGAAGATATCTATACCCTGTCAGTCAATCTGGCCGGCTTACCGGGCCTAGCCCTGCCCTGCGGTTTCCAATCTGGACTGCCAGTGGGACTGCAACTTATCGGCAATTATTTTGACGAGGCCCGGTTGCTCAACATCGGCCATCAATTCCAGCTGGCAACAGACTGGCATACCCGCAAGCCGAATTTATAAGGAGAAGCGTATGCAGTGGGAAACGGTTATCGGGTTGGAAATTCATGTACAGCTCTCAACCCAATCAAAAATATTTTCAGGTTCCAGCACCGCCTTCGGTGCTGAGGCCAACACACAGGCCAGCGTGATCGATCTGGCGCTACCCGGTGTATTGCCCGTCTTTAATGAACAGGCACTGGCAAAAGCGGTCGCCTTCGGCTTGGCGATCGATGCGCAGATTGGCAAGCGCTCGGTGTTCGATC
>Ga0307488_10001515_pt1 | contig 19375 bp, 15 predicted proteins | sample SB02metaG_FD_202248 | JGI IMG/M metagenome (GOLD analysis project Ga0307488, IMG submission 202248) | Sea-ice brine microbial communities from Beaufort Sea near Barrow, Alaska, United States - SB 0.2 | ecosystem: Environmental > Aquatic > Marine > Coastal | place: USA: Alaska | collected... | reverse complement strand
AGATTTAAATCTTTAGATACACTCAAGTTAAACTCCCGCTTTATAAATGTCGATACTTTATTATTAAAACATTTCTTTGTTTCTTCTTCAGAAAGTTCCTCACAACCATTATAGACAGGCGCGATTTCAACATCTTTTAATATCATCCTATTATCAGGGCTATAATTTGCTAAACCGTCATCTTGTGTCATAATGCTGCATAAACTTAAGATTGCCTGTTCCTCTTCTTTAGTAATATTTCCTTGTGCCATCACCTGTTGTTGAACAGCATTGATTTTCATTATCAATTCACTTTCTGTGTTTTTTGAAGAGTCAGATGTTTCCTTACAAGAAACACATAAGAGACCAATAGAGATGATTGAAATAGCTACTAAATTTTGTAAGCTTTTTTTTCTTTTCAAATTGAATTTCATGAGTTTTGATTTTTTAGCTTGTTGCCAACGGGTATTATCCTGTCTTATTAATGCTTTTATCTGTAATTACTACAGGGTAAAACAGGACCTCCCTCACTTGCCCCTACCCCCTATTTACCGGTAACCGCTGTTGGCAACAGTATTTTTGTTCCGATTAATATTCTTGAATCAAAACTTCTGTCGGAATATGAAGTGTTGTATTTAATTTGCGAATCATTTCTAAAGTCAGTTTACGCTTTTTATTCAAAATTTCGCTTACTCTACTTTTAAATCCAAATATCTCGGCTAAATCTTTTTGTTTCATTCCCATTTGTTCCATTCTGAATTTTATTGCTTCTATCGGATCGGGCATTCCAATTGGAAAATGTTCGTTTTCGTAGTTGTCAATTAAAATGGATACTATTTCAAGTTCGTCTCCTTGTTCAGTTCCTTTTTTTGCATCAAATATCACCTCAAGTCTTTTAAGGGCATTTTGATAATCTTTTTCGTTTCTTATCGGTGTAATTTTCATCTTAAATTGTGTTTGCATCTATTTTATCAAATTCTGCGTGCGTACCAATAAATCGTATCCAACAGATTTGATATTCAAAACTGAACTTTACAATCAACCTGTATTTGTTTCCTTTAATATTGAATACAATTCGGTTGTCTTGTAAAATACTGGCACTGGGATACTCTTTCTTTAAATCATTTATCTTTTCCCATTCAGTTTTTTCTGTTTCCCGATACCAAGATTTCAGTTGTTGTTCACTATCAGCGTGTTTTGTCCAAAAATCACGTAAAGTTCGTTTTGCGATAATTCTCACATTAACTTAATTTAAAACAAAGATAATTAAAAATTCCCATAACGGGAACTTATCTTTTAATGAAATATTCGGCACAAAGGTCTTGGACAAGGCAAGTAGCTTGGAGTAGGGATGTGTCTTTGTCGGCTTTGTTGTTTGTTACTTGATGTCTAAAATATCACTTTTCACACAAAAGCCAGCTTTTTTTTGGTAACGATCTTAGGTTTTAGTTTGCAATGTACTTCACTGCTTGAGAAGACATTTTTCTGTAATTGTGACCAACCTTTTCAATTGTATCAATTTCCCAATTATAAACTGAGGATGTTTCTGTAGCTAATTCAATTGATTTTTGATAAAAATTAGATCCTCTTTCTAACCTATGTGCTCCTTGTTTCATAGCAAGCTCGGTTTCTCGAAAAGTACCTAATTTTGGATCATTATCATTCTCACCTAATAAAATGATTAAGTGCTTTTTAAAAGATTTTTTGATTGAATTATCTGTAATAGGAGTGTCTTTTGATCCATAAGGATATTCCAGATTTTCATCCGGAAAAGTGTAGAACCCGGCATTAGCTGCTATAGCTGTTTTAATTCTTGCTTCTGGCATAAGCATGATCATTCGATGGACAAACTGGCCACCTGCAGAATGACCAAAAATATCATATGTTTCATTTGTGATTTTATTGTTTTTCTTGATGTAATCGAATATGTTTTCAATTACAGAATAGGCCCATTCTTCTTTTGGATTCTTAGAACCGAAGTAGGTGAATAAATTACCTTCCTGATAATCGTTGGTAATATATTTTGAAAATTTGTTTTCGAACTCAGGAGCTACCACTAAAATGTTGCTGCTATCTGCAATCTCTTTCCAAGCATCTAAATAATCATCTGCATTTCTGCCACCTCCATGCATTACGAAAAGGATCTTATCTTCATTTTTCCAAATTTCAGGTTTGTATGTCCAAACTTTAATAGATTTTCTTTCGCTGTCATCATATGAATACATGACAAAAGAATCAGTTTCTTTTTTTATAGTTCTTGTTTCAGATAATTCCGGGCCTTTAGGAAGAATATATAAATAGGTATATCCAGAAACTGTAAAAATTATTAAAATTAAGATCACTGTGAAAAAGACTTTCTTTAAAATCTTGAATGTTTTATTCATTTAGATGGATTTGTTTATGAGCTCAAATTTTTAATTCTTTAGTTACTTTCTAAATTTTTTCTTTCCGAATTGTGCGTTTTTTAAGGACGAATCGTTATTTGCAAAACCTAAGGGTCTTGGTTAAGGCAAGTAGCGTGGAGTAGGGACGCTCCCAATAGCTATCGGGATTGTAGGCTTTGTTGTTTGTTACCTGGTGTCTAAAACAGCAATTTTCACCCGAATGCCCGCTATTTGACGGTAACCGATGTTATAAACTTTTATTTATCTTTTCCATATAAATATTCTCCCGCGGCATTTCCCATTTTTCTATGGTCATGCCCAACTTTTGGAACAACAATAATTTTCCACTTAAATTCATAACCCATTTCTTCGGCGATGTCTTTAGATTTATTAAAAAAGTATTTACCTCTTTCCAAACGGTGTGTACCTTGTTTATCTACAGACGGTGAACGCAACATAAGACCGCCTTGTTCATTTTCATTATCCAATTCGCCAATAAAGAGTACTAAATTCTTTTTAAAAGAAGTCTCGATATTTTCTTTTGTTAAAACAGTATTCTCTATACCAAATGGAAGTTCATTGTTAAAATCTGGTAAGGTATATGACCCTGAATTTGAAGCTAATATTCTATTTGCTTTGGAATTTGGCTGAAAAATAGCAAAACGATGTAAAATCTGTCCACCTGCCGAGTGTCCGAAAATATCATATTCCGTTTGTGTTGAGCCAAGAGCTTTAACAACATTGTCAAACATTCTATCAAAGTCATTGTAAATCCATTCGTTTCTATTTGAGTTTATTTCAAAAGAAAACAATTCTTCGTCTAAAAAGACTTTGTTTGAATTTTGATCATACTTGGCACTACTTTCTAGATTTAAATTATAAATCAGATTTCCCATATGATATGCTCCATAATCGTATTCCACTTCTTTGTACATAGGGGAAAGAATTAGTACTCCATACTTTTCAGATTCCTCTACCCAGGCATCTCTATAACTATCTGCATTTCTACCAGATCCAGGAATAACTATTAGTATTTTGGAATCTGATTTGTAGTTTTTAGGCATATGATAATAAATTGGTATTGCTTTTTCTTTTTTTCCATCTCCGCCTTCAATTAAAAATTCGCCAGAACCTTCTTCGATATTGATTTCATTCAAGACTAGCTCCTTTTGATTGGTCAAATCACTTTTCTTTACAAGTTCCATATTGCAATGAGGACAAATCCCCGATTCTGTAAAAGTCAGTTTATCACAGGATAAATCACAAGGCTTACAAACGTACTCTTCGATTTGTTTAGGTTGAGCAATATTGTTTTGGGCAAACGAGTAGTTGTTTAACCAATTTGTCATAATCATAATTATAATAAAGCTTATTGTTTTAATATACATGATTTTAAGTTTTAATAATTTGTTTCGTTTGGTCAAAAGTCCGCATTAGTGCAATACTCATTTAAGAATATCGACGAATAAGACATAAATGATTATCCATAATTACTAGCTCATGATATGTTTAATAGGGCAGTAGATTATAATCATTAAGATGTAATAAATGAAGATTCGTCTTAATATGATTTAAGATATTGGGTATTGTGTATTTTTAAGGAAAATTTAATGCTATAATGGATAACCCTCTAATGCAATTAATCAATAATATTCTACAAAAACGATGGCTGAGTCATGTTTTGTTTTGGATAACGTTATTGATTTTTTATACACTGGCAATGCAAGGTAGTTATGGCTCGATATATAAATCTTTTAGTCGTAATGCTATTTTATTACTCCCTCAAATATTAGCGTCTTATTATATTATTTATTTTTTAAATCCAACTTTCTTATACAAGAAAAAATACATACTCTTCGGAATTTTGTTTTTAATTGGAACCTACGTCTTCTCCTTTTTAGCACGTGTATTAGTAATTTATGTAATTGAGGGGCTATATCGAGAACCACCATTCATGCAAGAATCTTTTTTGGAAATTGCAATGAACGTTAAAAGGCTCTATAGAGAGTTTTTTTACCAAGTATATTTACCTGTATTTCTTGTTGTAAGCATTAAACTTTTAAAAGAAAGATTCGAAGATAAAAGTAGAAGGCAATTATTGGAAAAAGAAAAAGTAATTGCAGAATTGAACTTTATGAGGGCACAGATTCATCCTCATTTCTTGTTTAACACTCTGAATAATTTATATGTATTAACACTTCAGAAATCTGACAAAGCTTCTGAAACTGTTTTGAAACTCTCAGAAATGCTAGATTATATGCTGTATAAATGCAATGATATAACTGTTTCAATTTCCGAAGAAATACAATTGATTCAAAATTATATAGCTTTAGAACAGTTGAGGTATGGAAATCGATTAGACTTGGTTTTTAATAAAGATATCGATAATTCTCAAACGCAAATTGCGCCTCTAATTTTAGTTTCACTTATTGAAAATGCCTTTAAACATGGAGCTAGCGGAACTGTTGATATTCCAAAAATAAAAATAGAAATCAGTGCTAAAAATGAACAATTGTTATTTTCTATATACAATACAAAACCAGTACAAGTTCAAAAGGATACTACGAACTTCAAAAATGGCATAGGACTCGTTAATACTAAAAGTCAACTGCAGTTAATCTATCCTGAAAACCATGCATTAAATATAATTGAAGATAAAATATCATATGAGGTAAAACTTCAAATAAATTTAAAGACTTAAATTGGTAAACATTAAAATAAATAAATGAAAGTACGCTGTATTATTATTGATGATGAGCCGCTGGCAATAGCGTTGATTGAGGCACATATTGCTAAAATTCCAAATTTGGAAGTAATTGCGACATGTAGTAATGTATTGGCTGGGTTTGAGGAATTAAAATCTAAGCAGGTAGATTTGTTGTTTTTAGATATTCAAATGCCATTGTTAACAGGAATAGAATTTTTAAAATCATTGAGTAATCCCCCAAAAGTGATTTTTACTACAGCATATAGAGAATATGCCATTGAAAGTTATGAATTGGAAGTGGTTGATTATTTACTAAAACCTATTTCTTTTGATCGTTTTTTTAAAGCGATTAATAAGTACTTTAAAACAGTTGAGAACAATTATAAAACCAAGCTTGAGATTTCTGATAAAGACCAAAATCCGGATTTTATATATGTCAATGCAAATAAGAAACATTATAAAATTTTGTTCAAAGAAATTATTTATGCTGAAAGTTTAAAGGACTATATACAAATACATACCAAAGAAGCATCCATTGTGACGAAGGATAAAATCAGTCATTTTGAACAAAAATTGCCAGAAAACTTTCTCAGAACTCATAGGTCATATATTATTAATATTGATAAAATTACTGCCTATACAGCCCATGATGTTGAATTAGGTACGTTAGAAATTCCAATAGGAGTGAGTTATAAAATGGAAGTGCATAAAACTCTAAAAACACCTCAATAATTTTTTAAATGTTTTGCAAGGGTCTTGGTTAACACAAGTAGCGCGGACTAGGGACGCTCCCGATAGCTATCGGGATTGTCGGTTTAGTTTTTGTCAGCTGGTCTCTAAAACAGCACTTTACTCACTTACCCCCTATTTGCTGGTAACCGATGTTGTGGTGCTGGCTATTTATTTTTATTTAAATATAAATCTTCAACTATTTTGATATGATGTAATTCGTGGCCAAGAATATGATATCCTAATGCTCTTGCACTTGCTTTATTCCCGTTTGCCATTCCCATACGCTTTAGAGATTTATCAGAAAGGCCATTAAATAGAGCAATAGTTGATAATCTTAAAGCTTCATATTCTTCCATTATATTCTCAATTGTTCTGTCGGATGTGTCAGAATTAATATTATAATCCTCTTGTTCAAATCCAGGAAGATTTGTTTTATCATTTCTAGCAAAAGAAAGGGCTCTATATCCATATATTCTTTCATCATCAATTAGATGGACTAAAACTTCTTTTATTGACCATTTATTCTTTTCGTACCTATACTCTAATTCTTCTTTAGATAAGGTATTCACCAAAGTCTTTGTTCTATCTAAACTAGATTTAAACTGCTTAATAAGACTTCCGTCTTTATTTACTAGTTTCATGTACATCTCTGCATAAATTGGATATTCATTTTTTGATGGAAATTCAATATGTTTTATCATTCAGTTTTTTTTTAGCTTTCAGCTAACGTGTTTGTAGATGGTTTGTTGCGTGAAAACTCGCGAGGAATTTCCGCCGTAAACCGAAGATAGTAAAAGCGCGAGGAATTCCCGATAGGAAATGCAGAAGCAATGAAAACTATACACCTTATTAGCTAAAGTTGTTTTAGGGGAAGCACTATTCTAAATCTAGTTTAGTAAGACTGCTCTTGAATTGATTTGGTTATGGAAGACTTAACTTCTCCTGTATGTTTTGTTTTTTTAGTTTCTATTAACATAATTGAACATTCCTCTATTGAAGAAACTCTATGATTAATTCCTTTTGGAACCACAAACATATCTCCAGTTCTCATAGTTCTAATAGGTTCATTTTCGATTTCCATTAAAAGCGTTCCTTCTAGTATGTAAAACAACTCATCCTCATCTTCATGATTATGCCAAGGAACTTCTTGACCTTTAATCTTGACAATTTTTACATATTGGTCATTAACTTCTGTAATTATTTTTGGAGAGAAATAATCTTTAACGTCCTTTAGTTGTTCTTTTAGGTTCATTTGATTTCGTGTTATAATTGCAGCAAAGGGTCTTGGTTAACGCAAGCATCGTGGTGTAAAGATGCGTCCCGACACTTCGGGAGTCGGTTTTGTTGTTTGTTACTTGGTCTCTAAAATATTACTTTTCATTGGAATTCCCACTATTTGCAGGTTAACCGATGTTGGCAACAGTTATTCTCTTTTGTTCTTGTTATTTAGACTTTTAAAAAGTCAAAATATTTGCCCATTTCAAAAGAAACATTATTAGAATTGTTACTCCGGTACTGATGTATATTGAAGCTTGCCAATAATAAGTTCTCGCTCCCAATAGTTTCCACATCTTTTTACCATATTCTTTTTTGCGGTGTACAGCAGTAATCCGCCAAAAAATAAGATTGCTTATTAAAAAAAGCAATATTGCTATTACTATAATCCAAATTTTTTCCATTTGTCTGATTTTCAGTCAACCTATTTCAGGAAAGTACAATTTTTTAATTGTTGCCAACGTGTATTATCATGTGTTTTAATGCTTATATACGTAATTACTACAGAGTAAAACATCACTTCACTCACTTGCCCCTATTTGCTAATAACCGATGTTGGCAATAGTTTTGTTTTCTTTAGCCTTTATTTAATAAGTCATTTAGTGCTTTTATTGATCCTTCGCTTCCTAATTCCACTGCTCTTGTATAACTTTTTATTGCTTCCTTTTCTTGGTTGTGTTTTAGGTAAGCTTCACCAAGAGAATCCCATAAATTACCATCTTTCGGAAATAATTCAACATTGAGTTTAAATATCTCTAATGCCCAACCAGTTTCTTTTTCTTTTTCCAATTTCCTGTATCCTATTCTGTTGAGTATGGCAGGGTCATTAAATTCACCTTTAAGTTCCTTCTTCAGAAAAGAAGGTAATTTATCAGCGTTCATTGGGTCATTTGTTTTCATAAATTCATGAATCAATTCATAAATATTTTCAGAAGTTGGTGTAGCCATATAATTTGTATCAAAGATCATTTTACTTATTTCTCTGGCAACATTTTCTGAATCAATTCCTAAAAATGCATTTGTTAAATAAATAACAACTACATCGTCATCTATAAATCTAACAAAATCTGCAAAATATACTCCATTACTGCCATTGTGAGCAACGATCTTGGTCTCTCTGTCACTTTTAGATATTGCCCAACCATAGCCATAATATGATGTCATTTTATCATTTTCGGCTACATGTGCTGTTTCTTGGATTTCTCTTGTATTTGATGTTAAGATCACATTGTTTTTTAAAGCAATGTGCCATTTGTATAGATCTTCAACTGTTGAATGAATATCGCCTTTCCCTATGCTATACCAATGTTTATCATTGTAAGGGAGATGTTGTTGAGTTGTTCCCCAGTCTACCCATTTCTCATCTGTGATACTGTAATAGTATGCGTGTGCAAGTTTTTCAGTATTGAAATTTATACTCTTATATCCTGTTTTGTCCATTTGAGAAGGTTCAAATAGATGCTCATTTAGAAAAGATCCATAGTTTTGTTCTGAAACAGATTCCAAAATGCTTGCTAGCATTATATAATTGGCGTTAGCGTATTGATGCTTATGGCCAGGTTTAGATTGTAATTCTGATTCAAAAAAATCTTTTAAGAATTGTTCTTTAGTTGCCTCATCATATCTAAAACCACCAGTAGTTGGAGAAATACCTGAAGTATGAGTTAATAATTGATGGATAGTTATATTTTCCTTATCAGATGGTGCTTGATTATAGAATTGACTTATTTTGTCTGAGGTTTTGATTCTTCCTTGTTCTACGAGTTTTAAAATAGCTGATGCTGTAAACTGTTTGGTTACTGAACCAATATTAAAAACAGTAGAAGATGTATTTGGTATCTTATTTTTTCTGTCCGCCCATCCATATCCTTTAGATAAAATAATTTCTCCTTTTCTTGAAACTAAAACAGCTCCAGAAAAGCCATTAGTAACACTCGCATTTAAATAAGAGTCAATTTTGTCTGCTATTTGAGATTTGTTGTTTAACTCTTTATTGGTGTTTTGAGAAAAAGAGTCTAATGTTGGAATGATTAAGAATACGCAAATTAATGCCTTAATTGATGAATTCATTTTATTTTGATTGATGATTGATGATTGATGATTGATGTCGAATAAGTCTATCTGTTTTCAATTCTGTTACAGATTTTCATTCAAATTATTGCCAAGAGTCTTAGTTAACGCAAGTAGCGTGGAGTAGGAACGCTCACGATAGCTATCGGGATAACACAGAGCCGTCCGGAAACTTCGGGATTATATTTTGTTTTAACTTTTTATTTTTTAAGCAAAAAAATCAGCGAACAAACTAAGGCTTTCCAACCAAACAAAAAAGCCACCCCTTTCCGGGGGTGGCTTATAGTATTCTTATTAATTTTATTCATTTGGAACCAAATGAGAAAACGGAGTGTATTGCAATTGAAGTACTGAAGATTCTGCTTGTTTAACTTCCTCCATAGCAGCGTCGTAGTCTACAGAAGAATTAAGTACTACGCCATTTCGGTGCATTTTAAGTGTAGAGAAAAACTTAACTTCAAACCATACTTTATCTAATATTTCATGTTCTTCGGTGCTCAGTTGATTCTTACCGGTTAAAACGAACTTCATCTGCTTATAAGCTAACTTTTTTACATCTTTGGCTGCGTTCGTATCGGTTGGCAAGTTGCGGATGGCTCCAATTATAAAAAGATTTTTCCCGTAAAATATATTTTTTAAGTATTCATTTCCATATTTCAATTCGAAAAGGGAGGGGTTTTGTTCCATTTCCTCATTTAGAGACTTTCTCTCTTCTTGCGAAAGTGAGAATCTACCCATACCTTCTTTATAACTGTAACGTGATATTAAAACTTCATCTTCTGTTACCGGATATTGTTCTATAATCGACTGATATAATTCAGAGTTTACCACAAATCTTGTAGCAAATTTGTTGTGTGGTTGATACAACTCATAATAGACACGGTAAGGAGTTATGGGATCAAGCAGATCCCCAGGATCTGAGTAATCTTTCCAAAATTGGTTAGGTCTCATATTGAAGTCTGAGTCAGCTATACTTACATATGATTCTTCAGTATCTGTAAATGGATTAGCCAGGGGAACCTGATTACTGGTTAGCACTCCGTCACCATAATTTTCCAGGTATGGATATTCCTCTTCGAGAACAGTTTTTCCGTCCTGAGCGATACTAAGCTTTTTTATTCCTGCATCTCTGTTGTAAGTAGTGGTGCTCGTTCCGCGATTATCGGCAGTGGTAAATTCAATAGAACTCAGGTCGCCATTGGTATAGTAATGAATAGCCGTACCCTCCTCGCTATAGACCTTCTTGACCGATGGGAGTCCGTTAACGTAATCAGTCTCAATCCAAAGGTCTCCTTCACGAGTATAGTATTTAGACCAGAGTGGCTTATTATCTTCACTTCGACTAACTTCCATATACAAATGTCGTTGTAGCACGTAGAAAGCGTATAATTTAGCCGTTTTTATATTTCCGTTTTCATAATATTCCCATTCTTCACTTGGAACAAGTTCTCCGTCCCCCCCATATTTATAAGATCTGGCTTCTTTAATCCAGCCGTTGGGATATTGGCTAATCACCTCAAAAGACGTGCTAGATTCAATAGAGTAGTCGGTTTGAGGAGGAGGAACATCATCGTCCTTTTGGCAGGAAGATAATAGTACTGAAACTGCCAGAAGCAGATATAGGTGAAATTTTTTGAACATTTTGTTAACTTTTATTTTCATAATTACTAAGTGTTTTTATTTATTATTAAAAGCAAAAATAATTTGCAATTAAGAGTAATGTCTTATGCTTTCTTGTGATTGTTTTATGATGTTTTGTTTAAAGTTTACTGGATTATTTAATGGACTTAGTGATGTTTCTTGACTAAAAGCCTGTGTAAAGGCTCCAGAATTATATGTATTCTTTTAACTTGTTTAAAGGTTATAACCTATTAGTAAGGAATTTAAACTTTTGTTACGTTTTTTTTTGGTAAAAGGGTTTAGAGCATAAAAAGTTGTGAGTTTGAAAACGCGATTTCCCACTGATTAAACGCAATATTTTTATTTTAAGTAAGCATTCTATTTTACTGAATTCAGCGATTTTTTATGTGCAGTCTTAGCCACTGTTATTGTTTTTTCGCATACTTTAAAAGTGTCCGGTATATGTCTCTCACTTCTGTCAAGCCATTTTCAGTATCAGATGTGTTTACAAATACAATAATACCTATTCCATTTTCCCTTAAAAAATAAGCATGTGAAAGCAAACCTAAATCGCTTCCGCTATGACCGATTTTTTCAGAATCCACAGTCCAAAAAATACCTTTTCTAAAATCAGAAGAAACAGGATCTTTCATCATTTCTTTATAACTCTTAGTAGTTAATAAATCAGCTTCACCCCCATAGCCTCGAATCATCGTACTTAAAAACTTAGAATAGTCAATTACGTTAGACATTAAATTACCATCAGGATAAGTTATTAAATCGCCATCTGGCATTGGAACCCCATACCAGTACAATATTGATGAATTTCTTGGTTCGTAATTTTTGCCTCTCCAACCTGTATTATTCATCTGCAGCGGGATTAATAGGTGTTCTTTTACAAACTCGGCATAATTTTCACCTGTTGTTTGTTCAATAATGTAGGCTGCAATATTTGCCCCCATATTACTGTACTTGTAGGTGCTTCCCGGCTGGTTGCTGGAGAAGTTATGTTCTTTGCTATACCAAATTTGGTCTTTTACATATTGCTTTTTAATAAATTCGCCTAGCGGCATCATTTCATTTTCATTGATCATTTCAACCCACGTTTTCACTTCTGTCTTTAACTCGTTATCGGCAAAACCCTTATAAAACGGAGGTATTTTGTTTTTAAATACATACGTTCTGTCATAAGAATCGCCATCAAGAATACTTGAGGTATGGTTTGCGAGCTGTTGTATTGTAATGTTTTCGTTTGGAAAATTGGGGTTGTATATTTTAAAAGGCAAATAGTCATTGATATTGTCATTTAAATTCAATTTTCCCATTTCCTGAACTTTCATTAGGGCTACAGCCAGCAATGTCTTGGAAAGAGAAGCAATGGGCTGCACCGTATGGATTGTGTATGGCTCTTTGGTGTCTTTATCAGCTAAACCAAAGCCTTTAGCGTACACAATACTGTCGTTATTTACTAAAGCTGCAGAAAATCCAACGAGATGACTATTTTTAGCTAATTCCGTTAATTCAGTGGTGATTGAATCTTGAAAGCTTTGCGCTTTGATCGATGTGTTTATAACTAGAAGTAATAGAATAAAAAATAAGCTTTTCATAAAATTAGAATTAGTTGTTTATATAAAGACGATTGGCAGCTTGTTTTGTTACTACTTGTATGCAAATTAAACCTAACGGTCTTGATTAACGCAAGTATCAGGAATAGGGATGGGTCCGATAATTATCGGGATTGCAGGCTTAGTTTTTGTCAGCTGGTCTCTAAAACAGCACTTCCCTCACTTGCCCCTACCCCCTATTTGCCGGTAACCGATGTTAGGCAAAGTTTTATTCACTAATATTCCCGTCTTTTTTTCCATTCATATTTATCTTTGTCTGCTTCGTTTTTTTGTGCTAAATCTGACAGTAATAAATCTATTCTCTCTTTGTCAAGCCAAGTTCCGTTCACAAAAACTCCGCTTATAGTTCGCGTATTACTTATATCATCCAGAGGGTTTGCATCTAGTAAAATAAGATCAGCATATTTTCCTGTTTCTACAGTACCAACTTCTTTGTCAATGCCTAACCATTCAGCTGGCAAACGAGTTGCAGAAGTCAGTGTTTCTTCATTCGTTAGACCTGCATCGACTAATAACTCCAACTCGTCGTGTAAAGAAAAACCTGTGAGTACACCAGAAGTACCGGCATCAGTTCCTGCGACCATCGGTACACCAGCTTTTTTGAAAGCTTTTACCAAATCTTTATGAAAAGAAATGATATCATCAAAATAAGCAATGTTTTCGGGACTGGCGCTTTTGTGGTATTGGTTTGATGTTAACCATTTATCTTGTAAGATTGGGTGCACATATTTTAAAGTCTCCATTGAACGAATAGAATCAAGAGAACGAGCTTGCTTTGCAATACTAACAAGAGCTATTAAATTAGGGATTACCCAAGTGTTACTTTTTTTAGTCATTTCAGCAAAATATTGAGCATCCTTTTTAGTCTTACTTTTATTTCTTATCTGTTTAGAGTACTCCTCTGCGTGGGCAACTAAATCAAAATTTGGAATAAAAGCTTCTTCTGTTTTGCCTTCGTATGCATCCGGAATATGTCCAACAACTTTGATTCCTTGTTTTTTGGATTCATCGATAATGGCTTCGAAAGATTCAATATTCAACTGAGAGTAAACTTTCACAAAGTTGTAACCTTCAGCTTTTATACTTCGGACTGCCTGTCGTGCATCTGAAGCTGTATTTACTATTCGTCCACCATTATTTGGGTCTCCACCATTTATCATTGGTGCTATGGCCATTCGAGGACCAATAACTTTTCCTTTTGCAATCTCATTTCTTTGTCCAAAATGCTCAAGCCTACCGCCAAGTTCAAATATTGTTGTCACGCCATTTGCTATGTAGGTTGTCATAACATCTTGAGTATCCATAAAAAAGGTAGCAGCTTGAGTAGCTGTATTTTCTCTGAAATTTAAATCTGCATTGGTGTGGACGTGCATATCCATAAGACCTGGAATTAACCATTTACCAGTTCCGTCGATTGTTTTTGCATCCATTGGAATTGTATCATTAATTGATAGAATTATATTATCCTGGATGACTACAATAGCTTTCTCAATAACTTTATTCTCTGTGGTCATTGGAATAATATTAACATTTTCAATTACGTAAGTATTGGCAATCTCACCTTCTTTATTATTGGAAATTGCATTCGTTGTATCTGGTTTATATGAATTATAGGATTCGGTTTCGATAAGATTTTTTTGCACTTCATTTTCTTGAGCAAAATTTAAAGTTGTTGAAAAGAGAATGCTGAGAAGACAAAAAGTTTTAAGAAGTTTTTTCATGTAAATAGTGTTCACAACAGGCATTATCCTGTCTTATTTATGCTTTTACCCGTAATCACTAAAGGCTAAAACATCATTAGTTAATTAAATAAGGGAAATTCAAGAAATGGCAAGGGCACCGGGAATTTCTGCATCCCAAACATACCTCTTATAATTCGATGAAAACAAGGGGTTTACCGTCATTTCATCAATACTTGTTAACACGCTTAAGCTTACTAACTTATAAAACCACGATAATTTGGGAGTTAACTAAGCACAAGTCTTGTTAAAAGATCTAAGTACACTGCTAATTATGGACTAAAACAAGCTCCTTAAAGCCGGGACGAGGGCAGAAACGCATGTTTCAGGATCAGTTGGGCATAATGCCTTTAAAACGGCTTAATAAGCCTGAATTAAGACAAATAAACCTATTAGAAGAATGAAAACTATCTCGGAAAAGTAGTGAACAAATTTATCAAGAAAAAGGAAGTTTTATTAGACAGTCTGGCGGGTGAGTACATGAAGCCCAGCATCCTAAGGGATGCTGGGCTTCATGTAAAGTGTTTTAAGATCTTTTACTTTAATTCTTTGGTCTTATTACTCGTATTGGGTCCTTAGGTTGAGGCAACAATTTTACCTCTTGTGTTTTTAACAGTTCCAAGGCCACTTCAACTGCTTTTTCTAATTGTGGGTCGTGCCCCTCAATCACTAATTTCGCATCTTGTTCTACCATAATATCCGGGGCAATACCAATATTCTCGACATCCCATTCCCCTTTTACATTATAGAAACCGCCTCGAGGCGCAGTAATATGGCCTCCATCAATGAGATCTGGAACATCCCAAATTCCAACGAGACCTCCCCAGGTTTTTGTACCAACCAATGGACCAATTTTTCTCATTTTAAACATATAAGGCAGCATGTCTCCACCTGATCCGGCCATTTCATTAATGATCATAACTTTTGGTCCAAAAATCCCCCCGTTAGGCGCGGTAAATGGCTGTTTATCTGCTGTAGGATTATTGAAATAGCCTAGAAGTTCTCTTGAAAGCAAATCTGTGATGTAATCTGCAATGGATCCTCCACGATTAAAACGTTCGTCAATTATAGCCCCTTTTTTGTTTTTTTGGGCGAAATAATATCGATTGAAATTATTGTAGCCTCCTTCGCCTGTATCTGGTAACCAAACATACGCCAGCTTACCATTAGAAAGCTCATCTACTTTTCTTCTATTGCTTTCCACCCAATCTTGTTGGCGTAGATTGTATTCACTGCCAACAGGAACTACTGTAAATTCTTTCGCATTCTTTAAAACAGGGGTGCTATTTGTAGAAATTGTAATTTGTTTTTCTGCAGTTTGAGCAAAATAAGAATAAAGATTGTTAGCTGTGTTAAGCGGAACACCATTAACCGCCAATAAATAATCTCCAGGCTTAATATTGATACCCGGTCCACTCAACGGAGCGCTCACAGTGGAATTCCAATTTTCACCATTGTAAATTTTCTTGATACGATACTTACCATTTTCAATTATAAAATCTACCCCTAGCAATCCTATTGGCACTTCATCTACTTCAGGAAAATCGCCACCTCCAACAAATGAGTGGCCAATGGAGGTTTCTCCACTAAAAATATCAAGCACATAATTGAGATCTGATCGATGCTTTACATGATCGATCCAAAGAGAATATGTTTTATATGCCCAATCCATATCCAATCCATGAACATTTTTAACATAAAAATAATCGCGCTGATATCTCCATGCTTCTCTAAAGATCTGGTGCCATTCCAGAATAGGATCAACTTTTATTTTAACCTCTGCAATTGATAAACTTTCTTTCTCAGGATCAGGCTTTTCGGTTACCTCAGAAATCACAAATTGATCGCTTTTGGTTACATACAGATATTTCTCGCCTTCGGCAGCTACCTCAAATCCAGAGATCCCATCCACCACTTTTTCAGCCTTTCTTTTTTCTATCGTAAATCGATGTAGCGAAAGGCCCTCTTCATTTGGTACTTGTTCAGAATAAAGTATAACACCTTCCTTAGCAGCTTCTAATTGAACATATGCTTTTGCCGGAACCGGTAAGGCTATTATGCGTTGTTGTAATCCTTCGAAATCAATTTTTATAGGTTCGATTTTCTTTTCAGCTTCTTTTTCTTCAGCTTCATCATTTTTCTTCTTTCCAGATTTTGTTTTATCGGTTTCTGATGCCTTGTCTTCTTCTGTCCCTTCATCATCACTTTCCGGAGCTAAAGGAGAAATTGTTTCTTTAGACAAAACCGCCATGTATATAGAACTCGTAACAGGATGATTAAAAGAAGACATGTCCAGCCAGCCCACATTCATACCATAATCTATACTTGCTGTAAAATAAATATACTTACCACTTTTATCCCAGGCAGGCATTTTGCAATTCGCCATTTCATCTGTTACTTGAAAAGATTTTTTCTGATCTAATGAATATATAAATATGGACGAATATTCATTACTTAATCTTTTTGTATAGACAAGCCATTTGGAGTCCGGTGACCATTCTCCATAAATGACGTGTTCAGGATGGGCAAATCCTTCTGAGGCAATCTCTGTGAATTCACCGGTACTCACCTCAACGATCCATAAGGTTCTATTTTCATTATAAAAACTTAAGTATTTTGAATCTGGAGACCAGGAAGGTTTATAATAGAATGTTGGATCTTCAATTGGAATTATTTTTTTCTCTTTTCCAAACTGATCCGCAATGACCAATTGATATTCTCCACCTTCATCAGAAAACCAGCTTATGCTTTTACCGTCTGGCGACCAAGCTACAGCTCTATCTGCAACACCCTGACTATTAGAAATATTTCTTGCGTCTCCTTTTTTTGCAGGAACCGTAAAAACATCACCTCTTCCAGATAAGGCTATGCGTTTCCCATTTGGCGAAATAGCGGAAGATTCAATATATTTTTCAATTTTACTCCAATGAGGTCTGGTCCAGGGAAAATCTCCGGTTACATTAATTGTAAGTTTAACAGGCTTATCTGAACCGCGAGCCAAGGTATATAAGTAACCTCCGTTTTCAAAAATAAGTGTCTCATTATCGCCTTCCATATTCTTGCAATCAAATTCTTTAAAGAAGGTGACTTGTTTTACTGTTTTTGTTTGGATATTATACTCCCAAATGTTCATTCCAAAATCGCGATCAGAAAGAAAGTAGATCGTATCATCCATCCATACAGGGTCCATGTCTCTACTATTCTCCCATGGTAATTTTTGTGTAGTATAGGTTTTTAAATCAAAGATTCGAAGAGGGTTATTTTGTCCTCCCCTGTAATTTCTAAATTCAGTTTCCCAAGGGGAGATCTGTTCGTACACAAACAGCGATCCATCGGGTGAGAACTTACCATTAGCCGCCCTTGGTAAATCAAAAGGCGTTGGGTTATTACCTTCCACAGAAACTTCCCACAACTGATCCGGAATCGGAAAAGGTGCATTCTTGCGGCCAGAGGAAAAAATAATTTTTGTTCCATCATTAGACCATCCCGTTACCATATCGACTCCAGGATGCCATGTCAACCTTTTTGGGTAGCCACCATTAACGGATACTACATATACATCCATATTTCCATCATACTCGCCGGTAAAAGCAATTGATTGTCCATTTGGAGAGAAATGAGGATTGGCTTCTACACCATTAAAAGCTGTGATTCTTTCAACATTGGAACCATCGTTATTTGCCACCCAAATATCACCTGCATAAACGAATGAAATTTTATCATGGCTTATTGAAGGGCTTCTTAATAATCGGGATTCCTGAGCAAATACTTGTGTGCTGGTTAATAAGATACAGAAGTAAAGGAGTGCAGAAAAATTAAATGATTTTTTCATGTTAGTTGCTTTTATAAATTACAGCCAAGGGTTTTGGTTAATGCAAGTAGCTTGGAGTAGTCGCTCCCGATAACTATCGGGACTGTCAGCTATGTTGTTTGTTTCTTGATGTCTAAAATATCACTTTTTACTCAAAAGCCCACTATTTGCGATTAACCGATGTTGTGGAGCGTTATAAATATTGAATCTATATTCATTAACTCTCAATACTAGTTTCGATTGGATTTTCCAATTTCAAAATATCTTTTACTGTGTCATTTTGAGTCAGCCATATAATTGATCCGATTCCTCCAATTACCAATATCCTTATCAGTGATTTTTTCAAATTTGTAGTTTTATTTGTTTTAAACTTTATAAGGCCAACAATTCCGATAACAATTAGGACTAGAATTCCAATCTCATTATATAAATTCATTGGCCATCTCATAATAGAAAAAAGTATTCCCAAACATGTGAAACTTAATCCGAAACCTAAACCAATGGATCCGTATATCTCCCATTTAGTAATTCCATTATAACTGTCTTTTTTAAAAGCCTTTTTAATTGGAATATTATTAAAGTATAAAAAACTAAAATACAGATAAAATAAGCTTAAACTAATTAAAGATATTATGAAAAGAGTATTTAATTCAGTTGAGAATAACAGTTTGTAAAGGAGTGATATAATTACTAATGTCCCAATTATCAATTCAAATTTTTTCATTCACCTAGATTTTTGTTAATGTTGCACAACGTGTATCACCCTATCTTATTAATGATTTATCTGTAATTACTACAGGTAAAAACATCATTAGTCAATAAATAAGGGAAGTTTCAAAATGGCAAGGGCACCGGAAAGTTCTGGTTTCCAAACATACCTCTTAATATTAGATGAAAACAGAGGGGTACCGGCATTTAATCAATACTTATTAACACGGTTAAGGATATTAATTTACAAAACCACAATATGTTGGGAAATTACTAAGCGCCAGTCTTGTTAAAAGTGCTGTTTTAGAATTTGATTATTTAAAGGAATTTCTTCCTGTTGAGGCAAGGGTTTTAGGGGGGGGAATTGCAGTTATTCTATCATCTATTATAGAGGTCGATTTGCAACGAAATAGGAGATTAAAACACTGTATGTTAAATAATTAACATACATTAACACCGGTTAAAAACCAGTAGAGTAGAAACTATAATCTAAACAGGCGGTTCTCGAAAAGCCATAAGAGTAGAGACCTTTAATTTATTAATTCAAAAATCAATGAAGTACATCAAGTATTTATTCGTTATGGTTTTCGCAGTTATGTTATCTGTCTCTTGTAGTAGTGACGATGATAGCAGTTCAGTTGTTAATGATCCTGCCTTGGTTGGTACATGGGAAACCACAGGTGCTGAGGAAGGTTTTGAGATTGAAGTGGATGTAACCTTTAAAG
>Ga0307488_10001514_pt1 | contig 19378 bp, 17 predicted proteins | sample SB02metaG_FD_202248 | JGI IMG/M metagenome (GOLD analysis project Ga0307488, IMG submission 202248) | Sea-ice brine microbial communities from Beaufort Sea near Barrow, Alaska, United States - SB 0.2 | ecosystem: Environmental > Aquatic > Marine > Coastal | place: USA: Alaska | collected... | reverse complement strand
CTGTTTTTGGCTTGAGTGAGATAAAAGACTTGTCGGCAAAGCGAATTTGTAAAATACCACTTTGGGTAAGAATCGTATCACCTGATCCTAGGTCATCACCCTTAATAATATCTCGCGAGCCTTGCTTGTTGGTAACAATAGGGTCGCCGATCTTAAAAACAACTGTGCCAGCATCTAAAGCATGAACAGAGTGCGATGTAATAGCGAGAGTGCTAATAAGGCAAGTCATTAATACATTATTGCTTGATGTTTTCACGCTGATCTACTCCTAAAATGTTTTTGCCAGTTCGATAAAAAAACATTTTTATCAAAATCGTATAAAGAGATATTAGAATCATTGTCGGTGTGTTGATAAGCGACACTGAATGTTGTTGCCTGAGCAACATTCCATAAAAGCATAGCGCTAAAATTCATACGTTTATCAGAGCGTTCACTAAGAAATAAAGTATGCTGTCCATCATAATTATTAGCGATGTAATCTAGCCCAAGCTTTACATTGAATGCCTGGGTAAGCTGTTTATAGAGCGTTATTTTTAAGCCATAAGAATCATAATCAAGGTGTTCAAAAGAGCTGACAGTTTTTATATCTCGTGTCATTGCCAGCTCTGGTTTTAGGCTCAGTGTGGGTGATACAACATAACGATACTGTCCTTTTAATATAAGGCGTCTATCATCATTTATATCCTGTGTTTTATAGTCAAGAGCTTGTAAATCAAAAGAAGCTTTAAAATAATTTTTACCCGTGAGCTTTTGTAAATACCCATAATTAAATCTTGAACTACTAATTTCATCAAAGTTATCATAATCGAAGAAGTTTTGTATCAATTGAAATGAGCGCTGATAATTTTTATAATTTAAGCGCGCGCCGACATTTATTCCGACATAGGATTGATTAAAATAATCATCATTATTTTTTGCCAGCGACCCTGTAAACACATACGCAAGGGTATCCGTATCTTGATAGCGAAGATTAGCAGAAGAGTAAAGTGTTTGTGTTGTCTCAGTGCGTTCGCTTGAATTGTCGGGTAGTATCAGAGCGCTGCCGACACTAGGAATGAAAATAGAGGTATTATCTAAACCAGAATTGATGTTGTCATTAGAGCCTAGACGATAACCGACAACTGCTTTATGGCTCCATGTGCGCACATATTTTAAATTATTGAGGGCTATTTGTGCCGATGCAGACAGCTCATTTTTTGCATTGATAACCCGTGTAAACTGTTTTTCTGCGGAGTCTTTTTCACCCAGTTGTGCATAAATCTCACCGAGTAAAAATTGTGCCTCAATATTGTTAGGCTCGATAGCAATTGTGCGCTCAAGAGCGAATATTGCCTCGGTTAGTTTGCCCTTAGATTGCTCTATGCGTGCCAGTTTAAGATTAGAGTGGCTATCTTGCATATCAAAATTGGCTACTTCTGCATCAGAGGATTCATAAATAGCGAAGGCCGAAAAACTTGGACCTAAACATAAGACTGTTAGCAGAGATAAGAGGGTGATTTTATTTTTGGTCGCCACTAACCGATAAGATGTTTTATACCACATAACTTTTTAACCAGTTTAACCATTTATTTTTAGAGTGAGTTGCGATCATGATGACGGTCGAATTATCATTGCCACTTTTTTCATTGGATCGATCAATAATAATCTGAGTATTTTTTTTCTCAACAGCTTGCTGTATTGTCTTTTCTAAATCCATATGACTCATGGCGTCGTGCACGCCATCAGTTGTGCTAAAAAAAATATCTCCTGGGATGACTTCACAAGAGTCAGTACTCACGTTTAAAACTTCTCTCACGCCTAATGCCTGCGTCACAATATTGCTATGTATAGTGGCATGTAGCTCCCGCTCTTTTTCGGGAGATTTATTGATCATTTCTTGGAGTAGCGTGTGGTCTTGCGTCAAGGGATTAAGCAGGCGATTACGATAAAGATAAAAGCGCGAGTCACCAACGTGGGCATAATACACAAATTTGTTATAGAAGAGGCCAATAACAATAGTGGTGCCCATGCCTTTATGACCAGTGTTGCGTAGGCCCGCCTCATATATTTTTTTGTTGGTATCTTCAACAATTTTAACAAGTACGTTGTTGATTCCTTTAGGAGTTGCTTTATTCTCAAGTGTTGATACATAGTCTTTTAAAGCGTTCATTGAAAGATCAATTGCCATCGCGCTTGCTATCTCACCAGCTTGATGGCCGCCCATGCCATCGGCTAAGGCAAAAACATAGTGATCTTTATCGAAGTCAGCATGGTCTTCATTCAATGATCTAACAAGACCAACATCAGTACTTTTTAAAAACTCTAGGTTATAGTTTAGGGTGAAGTTAACCATTGTCTACCTCTAGCATTTTTCTGCACTCAAGCAATTCTTCTGCCATCATGCTCGCATTAAGGTAACGCTCATCGCGATCTTTCGCAAGAGCATTATGTAGAACCTCATTAAATAGATCGGGTAGTTCTGGACGCAGCAGTAACGGGTCGGGGTAGGGCTCGCTAGTAATAGAGTACATAAGTCCGGCTAATGAATCGCCGCTAAAAGGAAGCTTACCTGTGGTTAACTGAAAAGCCATCACACCTAGTGCAAATATATCGGCACGACCATCAGATTTTTTACCTTGAAATTGTTCAGGCGACATATAGGAAGGTGTACCTAATACCGTGCCGGTTTTTGTTTTACTCGAGTCGGTCACGCGCGCAATACCAAAATCGGTGATGACAACTTTTTTCTTTTCACGATTGTACATAATGTTTGCGGGTTTAATATCGCGATGAACAACATTATATTCGTGTGCATAAGCTAATCCTTTACACACGTCGATCAATATATCAAACGCTTCTGTTAGCGGTAATAAATTATCTTTTTTGGTGAAAGGCGTTAACTCACCACCGGGTAAAAACTCCATCGCTATGTAGGCTAGATCGTGTTCATCGCCGGCATCAAAAACAGTGACAATATTAGGGTGATTTAATCGGCCTGCGGTTTCTGCTTCTCTGAAAAAACGCTCTTTAACGGATTCAAGTTCATCGGCTTCAAACTCTTGGCTAAGTGCCATGGTTTTAATTGCAACCACGCGATCGATCTTAGGGTCACGCCCTTTATAGACGATACCCATTGCGCCTTTGCCTAGTTCGGCTGTAATCTCGTAGCGACCAAGTATGGGGTTTGCTACGTCACCATCGGTAATTGTCATGGTTTGACCAGGCCCTGAAGTCGAGCTGCCTGCACCCATAATAATGGTGTTTTCCAACTGCAATGCTTTATTTTTACGCTCTGCTATATCTCTATAATTTTTATCATATTCAGACATATGAATATAAATAACGGTCGCTTTACTGAATTGTCGTTTACGTTCAAAGTCGAGTGCTAAATTATAAAGCACCGGCATCATCGAATCGTCGAGAGGACATTTTTTGAATTTCTCGAAGGCGGCATCTAATTGGCCTTGGCCTTGATACGACAATCCCAACATTCTATTGCCTTCTGCGCTTTCTTTGTCGGATGACTCTTTAGCACGCTCTGCTAGTAGGTATTGATTAGTCGTTATTAATAAGTGCCCCACTAATAAAAACAAAGCTGCGGGTACTAGTGGCAACCAATATTGGTAAGCCGCCAAACTATAGACTTCGGTAACGATAATAATAAATAGTAAAGCAAAGCTCACCAAGGCGCTGATATTGGCTTTTAGTTGTTTATTAATAAATAGTAAATATAAAAATATAACAGCAAATAAACCATAGAGTAGCGTGTTAGACCACGCGGGCGTGACCACATATTCTTCATTTAATATATTCGATAAATTATGCGCCATAGAAATAATAGGTGCCATGGCAGAGTGGATAGGGGTCGCGTGTAGATCGGTAATGCCCGACGCGGTAACACCAATCAAGACAACCTTATTGAGGTATTTAGAGGCTGCAATATTACCCAATAAAACATCTGAAAAACTATCAATTTCAAAGGGTGAGAGCCCACCACTATTACCATAGTAGACATTGTTCATACGATAGTAATGGTCAGTGGCAATGCGTAAATTAGCCAGCTCTACGCGCTTATGTTGATTCAGTTTAATGTCTGTTGGGGGTAGGTTAAGTGCTTTAGCGGCAACCTGTAGCGTAAAAGACGGTAGTAATTCACCGTAGTAATCTAAAAATAAGGGTGTGCTGCGAATAATGCCATCGCTATCACTTAAAACGGCTAAATGCCCCAAAGCATTGGCAGCCGTTGCTATTTTTTTTATAGGTGGAAAGATTTGAGTGGTCGAAATAGGCGATGCACTAAAAGCCAAATCGCTAGTATCAAAAGCTGGTTCAACTACAAATTTTTTAATCTCAACGCTTAGTGGCTCGTCGGCAAGGCCTAATTGCCTACCTAGTCCTATGTGGTAGGGTAATACAACATTGTTAGCTTTTTCTATTTCGCGCGCCAACAAATCATCTATGTCTAGTTTTTCTCGAATCGATAACAATTCAACAAACACTGCATCTATATCATTGATGATTAGCGATTGTTGATTGGGGTTTTCTATTTCCTCAGCAGTGCTTCTGACCTGATGAAGATTCGGCATGCTAAGTAGGGAGTCAATTAAGTCGAGGCGACGATCTTTTTGGGCTTCTAAAAAAAATATAGGATAGGCAATAACTTTTGCTCCGCCGTCGTTGAGTCTATCGATCATTGCGCTATGATAATCACGCGACCATGGCCAGCGACCAATCTCGGCAATACTTTTTTCATCGATAGCAATAATATGAATTTTTTTATTAGCCGTGCCCGAGAAAAACCCCATGCTAAAATCGTATAACCAGCGCTCGAAAAAAAACGATGAGCCTAATTGCGAAAAGGATAGCGTTATGAGCATCGAGAATAATACAATCAACACATGGGCGTTTATTTTTTTTACAAATGACATGTTTCGGGATAACTCGTTAAACCATTTAAAGATTCTTTTTTAAGTAAAAAGTCTTCAGCCAATAGTTTGAGATGAATGCCCGAACGTTAAAAAATGGCGCGCTCTGGACAAATGACAATAAATTATTATTTTTAAGTGGCGTTAGCTACAATTTGCAGGAAAGATATAATTTCTAATTGGTGTTTGCATACGAACAACTGATTGTGCCTCAATAAGAATACCTTTCCTTCTGTAACAATCTTTTGTTAAAGAACCTAAAGCGTTGGGCACTACCCAATTATCGATTGGGTCGGGGTCGTTGTCTGCATAGGTTTGCAACATCAATCTTCTTATGGAATTACCAATGAATGGTACCATTATTATATGACAATAGGTCACGCGAATTTTTAATAAGTTGGCATCTTGAATTGAAACACCATTGGAATCAGGTACGGCCGAGCGATAAACAAGATGATCATTTGGAATAGATTGATTATAGTATGCTGCGGCATTTGTAGTTGTTACTGTATTAGGAACGTCTCGCCAATGATCAGAGTTTGTAGCTGGACTAATGCGCTGAGTGCAGACTAATTGATCGGCTACCGTTGAAGGAGTAGTCGCAGGATTTCCCGCAGTTGGATCAATCATCTCATACGCTTCAGTTTGTGATTGCTGATACTTCGCATAGTCACTGGGTATTGGAACAGCATTTCTTGGAGACTTTAAAGCAGCAAGGCCGCGTGCCAAAGCGAGGTTCATGGCTTTCGGCGAACCATAATTTAGCGAACCTGCACGAGCTGCCTCGTGCGTTGCATAATTGAGTATAGTCTTGGCATTGTACAGGAAGCCAAAATGCAGCAGCGAGAATAGAATAAGTAAGGTGGTAAACATAACGACAATCATTTCCACCATGGCTTGACCTAAACAGTCATAGCCCGGCTTATTCTTGATTTCATTTCTCATCAACCACTCCAAGTAACTTTGTCGTTAAACTTAACGCTCTATCATAGAGAGCATCATCTTTAGACATATAAATCAGCATTTGTCGCCAGGTGTTGACGCTTTGCTTTAATTGTATAACCCCCATGTTATGCCAAGCCTTCGATAAGCGTGGATCAAGTAACACCGCTTTTTCATAGGCTTTTATTGCTTCATCATAGTTCTCTAAGTGATTATAGCTATTGCCAATACGAAACCAAATAATAGCATCTGCACGCACGCTCTCACTGAGCTTTAGGTATTCAAAAAGAGCAAGCTTAAATTTTTTGTCGACATAAGCTTTATTAGCTGTCGAATAGCTCGCGTTAATATCATCCGCTGACATCTTGGGTATATTCGAAACACAGCCAAACATTAGCCCACAAAGTGCTATTATTGATAAGATTTTAAACATTGGCTTTGGCTGCATTTTTAGTTTATGTTTGGTGAATAATAGTAAAGTTAACGAATGTTTAGTTTTAAAACTTTTAATTTTAAAGCGCAATTAATAATCGCATTGAGAAGGTGTTCACAACGTCATTGATAATTATTTCTCATCACAGACAAGCGTCATACCCTCTTTGATCCCTATGCGGTTTATTTCTCCGGCAAGTAACTCGAGGGTATGCTTAGCCCTTAAGCTAAACGACATCCTTGCTGGCTTAATATTCTTAACCAGTTTAACCACGTTTAACTGGCGATTAAGGTACACCACATCTAAAGCGTAGCGCATACCAACGGTATGAATAGAATTACATTTGTTAATCAGTAAACCTTGGCCTTTATCTAAAGGCAGTAATGTTAATAATCCGGCGGTACGTTCAATGACATTTTCAGTACGAAAAAGTGTTATCGGTTTCTTTTTATCACTGTTGATAGCATCATCGATATCTCCCAGAGTCGTCAAATCTTCTGTCTTACGGTTAGCCACAAAATAGCTGTTGATGGTTTTCATTATCGCCCACCTATATTTCCATGACTTTCATAGCAATGGGAAAGCCTACAATGATAAAAGTCACTGGAAAAATAAAGACAACGAGGGGAAATACCAATTTGACCGGTGCTTCCATGGCTTTTTTTTCGGCGCGCTGAAAGCGTTCGTTGCGGCGTTGCTCTGATTGAATACGCAGTGTGCTTGCCATGCCAGAACCTGATTTTTCGGCTTGCACCATGGCGTTTACAAAGCTGGATATATCTTGCATGTCTAAGCGTTTTGCCATGCGTTTAAAAGCCTCAGAGCGATTCACCCCAGCGCGCAAGTCACGCATAATGATACTAAATTCTTGGCGTAATGGGCCCTCTGGTCCTTTATTCATTGCTTGTTGTAAAGCGCCTGATAAATTAAGGCCAGCCTCTACGGCCATCGTTGTAAAGTCTAAATAAACAGGTAGAGCACGGATCACATCTTGTTCGCGGCGTTTACGTTTATCTGCAAGCCACACTAAAGGAAAGAAAAATCCTCCTAATGTGGCTATAACTATAAACAGGGTGCCGAATTGTTCTGGTTTTAGAGAAAGCACTATTAAAAAACTTAATGCACAACTAATTAATGCGACGGCAAAGCGAAGTGACACAAACTGCTCGGCAGTCAACATAAAATTAACACCTGTCTTGTGTAGCTTTTTTTCGACTTTGTCAAAATAAGCGTTGCTAAAAACATTTTCGACTATCACCGAGACTAATAGTATAAAAGGCCATATAAGTTTTAAGCCCGCGGGTACGGGGTCCATATAGGTGCGATCATCTGGCTCTACTTCTGGTGTTGAGGTTTGCGTTACATAGGTAAAAATCATGATGCAGACACCACAAAAAATGATAGCTAAAAGGTATAATGTATCCGTTGCTAAGTTAAACATTAATATTTGTCACCTTGCTGATAAAAAAGTAACCCAGTGCTTCCATTACCACAACAACACTGACGACAACCCATCCAATATTGGTTGTAAATAATTTTTGCATTGCAACCGGTTCGATAAAAAATAATATACCGCCAATCATGATGGGTAGCGCGGTCATCACGATACCCTGCATTTTTCCTTGAGAGGTGAGCGATTCTATTTTTCCTTCCATGGTTGATTTACGGCGTAATGTCTCGGCAAGTGTATTGATGACATCACTTAAATCGCCACCCACTTCGCGCGAAATTTTTAGTGCAGAGGTAAACATTATTAAATCAGCGTTAGGTATGCGTCGCTCCATATTACGCAACGATTTTTCAAACTCGACACCAATACGCTGCTCTCTGGTAAAAAGCATAAATTCTTGCGATATAGGCGCGGGTTGATCTTTTACAACAGCGTCTAAAGCCATAGCAAGACTGCCGCCAGCGGCAAGTGTGCCACTGATCATAACAAGCGCATCGGGTAGTTGCTTTTCGATTTTTGCTAAGCGTTTTTTTCGCATACGACGATAGAGACGAAACGGTAAAAACATTATAACGACTAGTACAACAATCGAGGTGATTAAGCTACTAGACATCATATAACTTATTAAAGGTATTAATATCATTGCAATAATGTTGAATAAAAAAAGCCGCTTAGTATCGACGAATAAAAACATATCGCTTAAATTTGCCGATGAAGTCTCCATAAAGATATCTTCATATTCGCCCCAAAAGCTCTCGCCTTTTTGGACAAAAAGCCATGCGGCAATGCTCGCACAGACAAAAAAGATAGCCAGCACTAACCAAAATAATGTGGCAGTGCCAATGTTAAGCAACATCTCCATCATGAGAAAATACTCATATCAACCTCAATGCCTTGGCTACGTAATTTTTCATAAAATTGCGGCACCATGCCCGTCGCTTTAAACTCACCCATGACTTTTCCGTTCGTATCGAAACCCGTTTGATGGTAAAGAAAGATATCATTTATTTGAACGGTGCCACTCTCCATTCCCGTAATCTCAGAAATATGGGTGACTTTCCGCGAGCCATCGGCAAGTCTGCTTTGTTGTACAATAATATTAATCGCCGATGCAATCTGTTCACGAATAGCACGTTGGGGTAAATCCATGCCGGCCATCATCACCATAACCTCAAGGCGAGAGACAACATCACGGGGGGTATTCGCATGCGCTGTTGTCAGCGAGCCATCGTGACCTGTATTCATCGCTGTCAACATATCGAGTGCTTCAGCGCCACGACACTCACCCACAACAATACGGTCGGGGCGCATACGCAAACAGTTTTTGACCAACTCGCGAATACTGACAGCACCTTTACCTTCAAGGTTTGGCGGTCGCGACTCGAGCGATACAATATGCGGTTGGCCTAATTTAAGTTCAGCAGCATCCTCGACGGTAACAATACGTTCTGATGAGGGAATAAAGTTCGACATAATATTTAGCAGTGTCGTTTTACCCGAGCCCGTGCCACCAGAGATAATAATGTTGCAGTGGTTTTCTACCACCATTTTTAACAGTCTACCCATTTTTTCATTAATGGTGCCAAAGCCTAACAAGTCTGACACTTCGAGCTTTTTCTTAGAGAATTTACGAATCGTTAAGCAGGGACCGCGCAGTGCTAATGGCGGAATAATTGCGTTCACTCGCGAGCCATCGGGTAGGCGTGCATCAACCATCGGTGAGCTCTCGTCAATGCGTCGGCCTAGTGGCGATACAATGCGCTCAATGGCAGACATCACCGCAAGGTCACTACTAAAAACGACATTACTTTTTGATAGCTTACCCTTATATTCTACGTAAATTTCGTCACAGGCATTCACCATAATTTCAGTGACATTATCATCGGCGAGTAATTCTTCTAAGGGACCAAGGCCCACGGCTTCGTTAAGCACTTCATTCTTTAATACAATAACATCGACATTTTCTGGTATTTCGTTTTCCATCGATGTAATAACTTCATCGATAATAGAAGATACTTTTTCTCGCAGCGCTTCACCGTCCATGCTGGCGACGTCTGTTCTACGTAAATCCATTAAGCGTAAAACATCTTGATGAATACGGTTACGCCACATAAAAATTCGCTGACGATTTATTTTATCGGTGCGTTGTTCTGGAGTTACTGATTCCTCAACAGCGCCTATGAAGGTCTCCATGCTCCAATCTTTTTCGCCTAACTGTTCAGGCTCATTAGAGACAGGCTTAGCTTTAGCGGGTGCGTCCGAAGACTCAGCAGCTTCTTCGCTGCTAGCGGTACCTAAGCGGAAATCATAATTTCCGATACTGATCACATCAGAGCTTCTTATGGGGCCATAAAAAGGTACGGTATTACCATTAACAGTAATACCGTTGCCATCACTGACATCCTCTACATACAAACCCTTATCGGTGAGTTCAATTTTGCAATGCACCGCAGCCACACGCCAGCCCCGAATAACCACCAAGTTATCGCGAGATTTACCAATCGTACATTGCTTTAAGGTACAGCGAATACGATTTACATTGGTACCTTTGTCTGTAATTACAATAACGTCAAACATTAGTCTAAAATCTCCGTCAGGCCATTTTTTTCGCCATCAATATTATCAAAAAACCGTTTGCGTAATGATTGTTCGGTCGCCAGCGCTGCTTTATTGAGTTCGCTATCGGCATCGTAGGCATAGGGCGTAATAAAAATGATCAAATCTGAACGATTATTCCGAAAGTTAGTCGACTTAAATAACTCGCCTAAGATAGGAATGTCGCCAAGCCATTTAACCTTATCGATATCTTTACCCATCTCTTGATTAACCAGCCCACTGATGGCCAATGTTTGACCTTGGCGCAAGCTCACTTCGGCCATTGTTTTACGTGAACGCGTCCCTGGCGTGCCGTTAACAGACACTGACTGATCAATACTACTGACTTCGGTTTCAACCTTGGCGGCTATTTTTCCATCCCGACTGATCTCGGGGGTTACATTTAACATGACCCCATACTGTTTAAACTGAATAGTAGTGCCACCATTACCATCGGGCACTGGTATTGGAAATTCACCACCCGATAAAAATTCCGCCGAGGTACCACTGCGTGTGCTCAGTGTAGGCGAGGCTAAAATAATGGCATCACCACTAGAGACCGCTAAATTAATTTGCGAGGTAATGCTCGTTGCAATACCAAAAAAACCAACCCCTCGACTTAAGTCATTACCAGAGACTAGATCGGGAAGGCTAAAGTCAGAGCTATTGTTGTCAGAAATACTACCACCACGGCCACGAGTAAAATCTTGTGCAAAGCCTGCAGATGGTCCATTAAATGAATTCGACCAATTGATACCTAAGTTTTCTAGGGCATTGGTACTAAATTCGGTAATTTGTACATTCATGTACACCATCGGCTTATTAATGGTTTCAGGTGCGAGTGTTAGATCAATCAGATTGGGGAAAGATTCTTTAACCGCGGTAATAAATTCTTTATCTTCGGCCATCACATCGCCGCGAACCAGCACTTGACTACCCGCACGTGTCACAGTGACATGTGGTAAATCTTTAAAAATAGTTTCTAATTCTTGCCTTGAGCTAGGTTGGCTTAAATCAATGATCTGTGGATATATTTCGCTAAGCTTAGCAATAATTGCTGCTTGTGAGCTACTAACATTGCCTTTAATGACAATGTTCTTACCCACTTCTGATATTTCTGCATCGGGTAAGCTACCCAATATTTTTTTAATTTCTGCAGAGTCACGCGATGAGTTACCCTCAATAATATAAAGTTTATGCGCAACAACCGAACCATTTTTAAACCAGATTTGTAATTCAGTATCACCGGTTGCCTCGGCAAGTATCAATAAATTACCGTTATCAAGAATCGATGTGCTGATGAGCCCACCGTTACCGACAGCTACCCGCTCAATCGGTGTGTTCAAGACTAATGTTTTTATCTCGCCAACAAATAAACGATAGTCCGCGGCCATAACATTACTGGCAAGCCCTAACAATAAAAGCACGATTGCGAGTTGGAAAGTTTTTATCACTGTAGAAAAATTCATTGTATATCCCATTATTAATTACTCCGCTACCGGTACTTTGTTAACCTGTAAAACACTGTCTTTACTAACACCACCGACAATATAATCAATGGTGCCGGTAACTATAACTAAGCTCGAATCATCCTCTAAGGTTAAGCCCGCAAGCGCCTTACCATCTTTGGTAGCTATACTGCCATCAGCGTTAATCACGATATCATCGGGGTTAACAATACTGCCATCGGCAAGCACAAGATTGCCGTCTTTATCTATTGTCGCACCACTAATAACCATGCCATTGGCAAGTCTAACCGAGCCATCGGCAAGTAGTGTCGGTGAGCCATCAGGAGGTGTTTGGGCACTTAAGCCTGCCAGTAATTTACCGTCGCGCGTAGACAGGGTGCCGTCACTATTAATCACCACATCATTGGGATCAACGACGGTACCGTCGGCCAAGACAAGATTACCGTTTTCGTCGAGTGTTGCCCCCGTAATAACCGTGCCATCGGCGGCAACAATAGTGCCGTCTGCTAAGACTTTTAAACCACCGGCTAGAGGTGTTGCCGCATTGAGACCGGCGAGTAGTTTCCCATCGCGTGTAGACATCGTGCCATCACTATTAATTACCACATCATTGGGGTTGACGACAGTGCCATCGGCCAAGATAAGATTGCCATTTTCGTCGAGTGTTGCCCCTGTAATAACGGTACCATCGGCGGCTACAATAGTACCGTCTGCTAAGACTTTTAAGCCACCGGCTAATGTTTTCACATTAGGGCCACCTAAAATAACGCCATCTTTGGTCATCAAGGTGCCATCTGCTAAAACAATTAAATCATCTGGGTCGACCACGCGACCATCTGCGGTGACTATCTCGCCATTCTCGTTAATGCTTAAGCCACGGCTGGCTAGATCTATCCCGCTTTTAGTGCGAATAGAACCATCTTTTCCGATCACTAAATTCTGATTGGCTAGTACTTTGCCGTCACGTGTACGCAGTAAGCCATCTTCGCCAGCCACAACATTACCGGCTAGCTGATTAGCCTGTTTACGCTGCTCGTCTGCAACAACAAGTTCCAGCGCGTTAGCTAAAATACTGCGTTTATCGATGACGGCAAAGCCGCTACCGCTGATATCTTCTCTATTGCGCAAGAGTGCAATGATATCGCCCTCATCCTGGGCTAGTGATAATATGGCCGCTTGCTTGGGTGTGACATTTATCGTGATGGTGGTAAAATTTTGCTGTGGGTTTGCACCAATACCACCGCGTAGCAGCCTAATTTTTTCTTCGTAGTCATTCGCGGTGTCTTTACCCGTTGCAAGCACGTCCACATTTTCTAATACGGGAATGATGACCTTGGCGTCACCGGCACTTATATTCGCTGACTCTGCTTTTCCGAGCACAAACAAATCAATTTTATTGCCCGGACGCAATAGGCCGGTAAAGGAGTTGATCTCGTCAACTTGAATCGTCATGGCGCGACGCTTTTCGACGATAGTGTCAGAGAAATCTAGCGGAAAGCCAGTGCCAATAAAGGTCTTTAGCACGGGCTTACCCGCCGCTAAATTAACTTGTAAAATCTTCCCTTCAACGCTACCAAAGTCTGAGGGCAGCACCGCTAAATTACTGACAAAGTCACGAGGAATAGGCCGAACGGATAGCGTACTGCCATTTAAAATATCGCCCTTTATAAGATCTCGTGAGGCGACGACAACACCGATAGGCTGGGATTTAGGTTTTAGTTCCTCGCGTAATTGTGCCTCTTTAGTATTGAGATAAAGCATTGCTAGCAAGGCGCCAACAATACCTAGCACAAGGGCTATCACAATTAATTTGATACTATTTTTATTACTTTGGGCCATTTTTATTTTCCTTAAATCCTAAAAAGGATTGGTGACATCTCTTATTGGAACGCATCTATAAACTGATTTCTAACTTCGTCTGTAATCGCATCGGGGTGAATTAAATCTAACGCCCCACTTGGATCTGCGAAAGTTTCTAAGTTGTTAAGTCCTTGGTCGACACTGGCAAGCCCGTTGGTCAATTGCGTCATCGTATTGCCCGCGGTATTTAAATGACCTCTCAGCGATGGATATTTGTCTAAGCTTTCATAGTATTCAGCAAGCTTATTTAAATCATTAAATTCGGGTGATTCTGAGATAGAGATTGCATAAGCTTGCTCTGTATAGCGGTTATGAAGTGCCTGTACTAATGAGCCATTATCATTTTTTGAAAAACCAATGCTGCCATTACCCGCAGAAATTAAGGCCGCACTCAGGGCTACGAGTATGACAATATATTCAACCATCGCTTGCCCTCGCATATGAGGCTGTCGATGATTCTTAAGATGGTCGTGTGATGTCATAACTTTTCTCATACCTGGTGATTTTTATCGAATATCATGTTAAGGAATAAGTTTTTTAAAACTAGCAGCTATTTAAAAAGCTTTGCCGTCTCTATATTGGCCACAATAGCTGTGCTTGAGTCAACTTGATTAATGGTTAGCGATAATAATTGTCGCCCGTTAGAAAATGTCATGGCTACGCCTTTTAATCGAGACCCCTTGCTGTCGGCCATTAACTGCCAGCCTTGGCCCTGATAATAAGTGCGATAAAATTGTCCATTCGAGTCGACAGAAAAACCATTCGTAATGACCAGTGTTCGCCCCGTTTTAATAGGGTCATTGTGTTTTTGATCGCTCAGTACTTGGCTGCCCGACATGCGTGGAAAGCCTAGGCCTTCGGATGCTTGCAAGCTATCGTCTGCTATGGCTGCCGGCAGGTCGCTGATGCTTAGATAACCCCAGGAGCCTGCAAAACCATCTTGTACTTGTACATTAATAAATTTTTTACGCTCGACCTTACCAATCATCTCCCAGGGTTCAAAAAGTGTAATAGCTGCCGTATCGCTCCAGTGGGTGCTGTAAAAGTCGATAATTTGTTTTTTACTTAAACGGCTTTCAAAACGTCGTATCTCCATGGTGACGCCAAACGCAGAGGTGCTTTCACTTACCTGAGTAATGGTAGAGCTTGGTGGCTTAGGAAAGTCTATTGCTAATGCGTTAACGCTAGCAAAAGTACTAGCCAGTGTAGCGATGGCAAGTAGAAATAATAAACATTTATTCACGACAATAGCCTTTATCATTACACAAAGGTTCATCTGCATCGTCAGCAGCAGGAAACACCGGGTTAGAGAATTTATCCCGGGGTAATACATCGACATCCATATGACCAAACACTAGATTATCATCGCTAAACTCCGGGGTTAATAATGCGGTTGCAATTAAGTTTTGCCCAGAGCCAATACCCGGCACATCAATAAGATTAAAGAAATCACCAATTAATTTAGTGGGGGCGAAAGCCTGTGCTTGGCTTTGTAGGTGCGCGCCGCCACCGGCACTCCAAGTTTGAGACAATACGCTAGCCTTGGCTAACATTTTAAAATTACTACCAACATCAATAAGTGGCGTGCGCTGGCCACTATTATCGCCAAGTGTCGTTAAGTATCGCGGCATTTCTGTCACGCGCATCGCGACTTCGGCGGTAGTACCACCGCGTATGTTGATAGCATCAAATCGGGAGGAGTTAAAGGGGATCATATCCATAGCCCAAGAGACCCTTGATGCAAAATAGTGAAGGCTATCTCGAGCGACACCCAACGTTACGTCGGGTGTGTCTTCGTTAGACGTGACGCTGATAGGGGTGTCTGTCATAAGGGGCCCGTACATTGGGCTACCATTGTAATGGGTCCAAAATTTCCGCCCAGCCTGCGTTAGACTTTCAATGGGGGCCTGGGCGTCATTAAATATGCGCAGCTGTGCCTCGTGGAGAAGCTTGTCATCCTCTTTCATGGGAAACAGGCCGCCATTCGTATTAAAACCGTCGAAGCCCGAGGGCTGGTTGTCAAAGGTGGCGGCATTAAAATAAACAGTGCGCTCCCATGCGGTATAGCGTGCAGCATCGATGGCGGCGTGTTTCATGTCTATATATTTGCCGACGGTAGGAATAATTAAAAATAAAGGAATCACTACAAAGGCACTGGCGACCAGCATCTCGGTCATGGCCTGACCTCTTTGTTGGCTGTTGAGCGAGCGTAAAAAGGGTTTCATGGTCCTATCTGATCCAGTATAAATTGAAATTGGCTGATAATCATCAACGCAGTTTGAGGCAGTGGTACTTGGCCGTGCTGAAAACTGAGCGCTGCAACGCGATCTATGTAACTAGTGTCTACGAGACGCGCCTGCCAATAGGGATTAAAGGCATTGGGTTTTTCTTCGCGGAGATCGCCGCGGCCAAAATAGTTGAGATCTGAAGGGCGGGTGTAATAGACCTCTGATTTTGCAATAACGCCGAGTGGTACAGTGCCACCCAAAAGACCGTTTTCAGGTGCATCGAGCTCAAAGCGGCCCTTGCTGACTTGACTGTTCTTAACCGCACCGGTTTTGATCAAGCCTATGAGTAGATAGGGGGATTCAAACCCGCTAATCCAGTCGCCACTGTCTACAAATGTTGAAATCTCTGGCCTATCTTCTGTGTCTTGATAGCCACGTAATTGATAGACGTTATTAATATTTCTATCAACACTCGTGAATTGCTGTCTAATACTTTTAACGTGTCTGATCGTATCTGGCGTTATCTTAAAAGGGGGTAAGACAAAATCCCAGGCGAGGAAGTTTTCACTAGCCGTACCGTACATTATTTCGCGAGGATCATCACCGTAGGGGATGTCACTGGTACTTGGCGCATCTTGGCCCGCCATTGCTGCCCCAACCCCAAACGGTGGTGTTGGGGGTTTAAGCGTAAAGCCTAGGCGAGGAGCACATACGCGACCGATCAAGGGCACGCCTAAACAAGGTTGGAAGCCACCGCCAAACGTCACGAACGGTGCTGTAGAATCGGCCCCTGTCCAAGTATAGTTGAAGTCATCGCTTTGGCGTAAATCGGTGCCGCCGTCACGGCCTACACCAATATGAAGACTAAAATCAAGAATGAATAAAAAAGTGTCAATTTTTGCCTTGAGGCCTAAAAAGGTGGCTTCCCACCCTCCTGTTCCAGGATTATTCCTACCTCGACATTTTACCCCACGCGGTGGAGCAAACGTTATTTTCATAATCCCGAGATTAATCGGTGGCGGCTCAGTGATGGTAAGCGGCGGCAAAGAGCACTCACGGTTTTTGGTGAAGCCGTCGCGCGAGTCATTAACGACCTGTGCTAGACGATTCATGCCTGCTGCATCGTCTTCGCTAGCTGAATACCCATTAACAAAGCCATAAAGGTTGCTGCTGATCAAGTCACCGTAGTAGGACGTGAAATGGCGAGACAGTGCGAGGATACCAAACATGGAGAACTCAGCATTGTTAATATTGTTATCTTTTATCTCGAATAGTGTTGAAACAGAAAATATTAAGCTCAGTAAGTGAAAGCCTTTTTGCGAATAACTATATAATAGGTTCAGATACGTCAGGGCCTCGGAAATCGGAGCCGTAAATAGCTCGACAGCCTTAAATACCTGCCTAGTCACTGTGCGGAGTGGCTGGGTGATCGGTCTCACGCCACTGCTTGCCGATTGACAAGAGGTGCCAAGGGACACTACACAAAGGATTAGATCTAGCTTAAAGGCATAGTCATCAATAAATTCGGGTGTGCTTCTGGTCATGTATGCCCAAGACATCATGCTGACCATTTGCCCGATGGCCACTTCATTGGCCACCATGGAGCGGTTCAGATAGGCCGTAAAGTTTAAATCGCGTGCCTCGACAACCGACACGCTATAGGCGGAGGCATCTGCAGCATTTTGAAGCTGAATTTTCTCACTCGTTAATATGCCGGTACTGTACAAGGCGACGCCAGCCACAAGAGCGGCGAGTGTTAGCAAAAGGATTAGAACAATAGCCTGCCCAGAATGCTGAGAGAGCCTCCTGTAGTTTTTAGACCTCGACCCTACAGGAGTAATCATATAAACAGCTTTAATCTCAGAGATTATTGAGTGTAATTGCTAAGATTTTTTTCTTTATCGCCTTCGCCTACAGCTTTTCCAGCTGAGTCTGCTGCTGAAGATCTACTAGCATCACCGTCTTCACCGGCAAGCTCTTGGGATAATGCACCCACTTGACCACGAATCGTGTCGCCAAAAAAGCCATAAGCGGTAATAGCCGCTACGGCTACTAGTGCCACAATAATAATGTACTCTGTCATGCCTTGACCTAACTGCTTTAATTTACCTGTCATAATGATCTCCAAATGGTTTGGTGTAGTGTTAAAAATGAGTTTAAATAGCTTTAAATGAGGCTGAATGACTTATTATTATTATAAATAAATTGTCTATTTTATATGGAGATGAATGATACCTATAAATATCAGGAAAACAACCTAATGTTAATTAGATCACTGTTAATTAGATCACTTTTAATTTGAGCTAAGCGAATTTCACCCTTTCATATCTTTTTTTATGAAGCAACCCGCCAGTAAGCTACTGGTTAATAAAGCCGCTAGTTCTGCCCAAGGGGGCTTGATTGTAGCGACAATAACCATTAGTAATATAATAGTGAGGAAGAGTATATTGCTGAAAGGTGAGCCTTTTTGCCGCACCATAAGCAGGTAGATCAAAGGCGTTAACGTAAATACATAGGTGCTGAACTTTATTGCGCTCCATTGCCCACCAAAAAGCATTATTGTTATAACCTCATTCACGCAGGGTAGATAAGCTTCTGCAGCATCACCGCATAATAATGCGGCAGCATTTGGCAGCCAAAGCAAGCGGTAGCTGGTTAAAAGAAATAGCTCAATCATCATAAGAATATAAGCCAGTATTGCCAATAACAAAATACGCTTAATGGGTAATTGGTCAATATTCAATGATTGGATGTTTAATGATCGCTTGTTTCTGTTTCTCATATATTAATGACTGTTTGTTTAGCGGCTACTGTAACTATTCATCATGGTTATGACGTATCCTGATAGATAAAACTCATAACTTCTATTTTTTATGGCAACACTTTATCAGACTTCTCAAAAAAGACGAGGGCTCAGATGAATAGGGCTGCAAGATATTACGGCCAGCATCTCATTAATTTATGCTGCGCCTTTATAATGCTAGCTGTGCCGACCTTAACAACTATCTATGCATTAACTAGCTTTGTCAGTAATTGTCAGCGATTTAGCTGATATGATGCGTCGTTTTTACAGCGTGATATTTGAATATGAACGAAATTATCAGAATTGAACAATACGGTAAAACCCAAAAGTTCCTCTAGATACCTGCTCAACATTTAATTCGGTAATCCAATGATCAATATACTATTAGAAATTATTCCTATTTTTGTGCTCATATTGATGGGCTTTGGCTTGATGCGTTTTAGTATCCCAAGCCTAGAGTTTTGGCATTTAAACGATAAGCTCGTGTATTGGGTGTTAATTCCCTCGCTGTTGTTTAATAGAACCTCGCGTATTGAGCTAAGCGCCGATTTAATTGGTAAGTATGCCTTGGTTATTTACAGTGCATTTTTTGCAGTCGTTATTCTAGCGATTGTCGTCTCTAAGTTATTTAAGTGGTCGGCGCCATCGATGACGTCGGTAATGCAGGGGGCTTCAAGGCACAACACCTTTATCG
>Ga0307488_10001512_pt1 | contig 19387 bp, 20 predicted proteins | sample SB02metaG_FD_202248 | JGI IMG/M metagenome (GOLD analysis project Ga0307488, IMG submission 202248) | Sea-ice brine microbial communities from Beaufort Sea near Barrow, Alaska, United States - SB 0.2 | ecosystem: Environmental > Aquatic > Marine > Coastal | place: USA: Alaska | collected... | reverse complement strand
AATTTTTCAGCATTTGAAGCATCCATTTCATCGTTGAACTTTACTAAAAAATCTCTAGACATTCTTGGTGAAATATCTGAGAAATTTTCAATACCAATCTTCTTAGCAAATTTAACATGTTCTTTTATCCTCCAGTAAAACGTCAATTTTTCGTGTGGTTGTTGATGAAGACCTGTTGCTATTATAATTTTTACATCTTTTTGCTTCAATAAACTCCCGATTTGTTTGTCATATTCGGAAAGAATATGAATTAATGGATCATAATCTTTAGGACAATACCATTCTGGATTTTTAATATTACCATTGTATGCATTTGAGTTAAATAAATAATGATGTTGAATGTGTGCTCCGGAATTTAAAAATAAATTAGAGAAATCAGGTTTATTCTTTTTCCAAAGTGTTAAATGTACGTCGGCTAGTAAACTGTCAAGAATTAACGCTTTAGCTCCTGGTTTCTTCGCATTAAAAACTGTTTTCAGATAATGAGACCATCTAGACAAAGGCACATACAATAACAGACCTAAACCTAATGAAAAGATTGATTTAAAATTCATTTTTGACTTAGCATTATCATTTACTGATTGATGTACAGCTTGATACAATGCTTTTACAACCCAATTACCTGAAGCATCTGTTTTAGTCCAAGGATCTGGAACAAAAAAAGACGGATTTTTCAACCGATTGTCAGCGTTAAATGGAGAAACAGCTCCAACCAAAAGCCCTTTGGCTTCCAACTCCTCAAATATCTGAGAAAGATCCGGTTTATTAACAATGTCTCCTAAACGAAAAATATTATGTTCTTTATAAGTTTTTCCTGAATGTATAGTTACCCATTGCACCCATGGCTCTAGGAGTTTATACTCATTTTCTGAAACTGTTTCTATAGGAGGTTGTATCTCAAATATTTTTTTAAAATTCGGCAAAAGACCCTGATTTATATAAAATTTTATGTAATCAAAATTAAGTTCGTTTAAGCCAAGTAAAATAGTTTTAGATTTCATTTTTAATTATTTCTATTGTTGTATGTTTTTTTGTAGTACTCTTGATAATCTCCCGAAGTTACTCCTTCCACCCATTTTTTATTATCTAGGTACCATTTTACTGTTTTTTCGATTCCTTCTTCAAATTGTAAAGAAGGCTCCCAACCTAATTCTTCCTTTAACTTTGTGGAGTCTATGGCATAGCGTAAATCATGACCTGCTCTATCTTTTACATAAGTAATTAATTTATCAGAAGTACCTTCTTTTCTTCCGAGTAATCGATCCACTGTTTTAATCATCACTTTTATTAAGTCAATGTTTTTCCATTCATTGAATCCACCAATATTATAGGTTTCACCTAATTTTCCGTTGTGAAAAATAACATCAATAGCTCTTGCGTGATCGTTTACAAACAACCAATCTCGTATATTTTCCCCTTTTCCATAAACAGGTAGCGGTTTATTATTGACAATATTATTGATGAATAAAGGTATTAATTTCTCTGGAAACTGATACGAACCATAATTATTAGAACAATTAGAAATTAACACAGGTAATCCATAAGTATCATGAAAAGCTCTTACAAAATGATCTGAAGATGCTTTGGATGCAGAATATGGGGAGTGAGGATCGTAACTAGTTGTTTCTGTAAAGAACCCTTCTTCGCCTAATGAGCCATATACTTCATCAGTAGACACATGATAAAATAATTTATTTATAAAGTTGCCGTTCCAATATCCTTTTGCTGCTTGCAATAAACTAAGGGTTCCCATAACATTGGTCTGTGCAAAAGTGAAAGGATCTTCAATCGATCGATCTACATGAGACTCTGCTGCTAAGTGAATTACTGAATCTATGTTATACTCTTCAAAAAATTGTGATACTTTCTTTAAATCACAAATATCACATTTTACAAAAGTGTAATTCTCTTTATCTTCAACATCTTTTAAATTTTCTAAATTACCAGCATAGGTTAACACGTCCATATTCACAATATGATATTCTGGATATGTATTGACTAATAATCTCACTAGGTGAGAACCTATAAAACCAGCGCCACCAGTAACTAATATGTTTTTCATCTTTTAAATTCTTCTATATTTTTAACTCCTATTTGCGCCATATTATTAATTAATCCATTTCTTAAAATTTCAAAAACTTTTTTTGGTCCTTCTTTAAAATCTGCTGCTACACCATACATAAATGGTCGGCCAAGCATTACAAAGTCAGCACCACAATGTAATGCTCTCATAATGTCTAGACCACTTCTTACACCACTATCAAAAATTAATTTTACACGACCTTTATTCGCTTTCGAAATTAATTTTAACGATTCAATTGATGACTTACCCCCATCAAATTGTCTGCCTCCATGATTAGAGACATAAACCCCATCAAAACCTACTTCAATTGCTTTTTCTAAATCTTTTTCGCTTAATATTCCTTTTATTATCGTAGGACCGTTCCAAGCTTCAATTAATTCTTTACAGTAGATCCAATCTAATGATCCTCCTAATCTATTCCCTACAAATCCACTTACAAACTTTAAACTATTATTATTTGTGTATTTATGCACTGTTCTTAATCTAGGGACACCTCTTATTAGAGTTGAAAATAACCATGCTGGCTTTAGTAAAACATTAAAAATAAACTTTAAATTAAATTTTAATGGAACTTGAGCACCAGCTCTTTTACTTCTCTCTCTTTCACTTGGCATAGGAACGTCTGCTGTCACTACTAAAACCTTAAACCCAGCCTTTTTTGCTCTTTCTAGTAAAGAGTCTCTTATGGTCAAATCTTTTGGTGGATATAATTGGAACCAACCATTATTAAGATTATTGCAAGCGTTACTGACTGCTTCTGGAGTTTCTGTTGCTACAGTACTAAGAGTAAAAGGAAAATTTAGTGTTTTTGCTGTTTTGGCTAGTGATATTTCACTTTTAGGCCAAACTAGTCCTGATAAACCTATTGGAGCTATTCCAAATGGGACACTGTAGCTTTCTCCAAATAACCGAACGGAAGTTGAAGGTATAAAACTTCCTTTGCAGAATTCGGGTGTAAATAGTATTTTATCTAATTCTTGTCTATTCCTAATTAATAAATCTTCTGATCCTGTGCCACATTCTAAATATTCAGATGCAACAAATGGTATTCTCTTAATTGCTGATTTACGTATATCTTCTATTGAATAACAATCTTTTAATTTCATTAGTTAACTTTAATTTCTCCGTTTAATATTTTAGTATTGACCAAATTATGATACTTAGTTTCTTTTGTTTTTGAATTCATAAAGGATTCGACAAGGATCCAATCATCTTCTACATCTATATCTAAAGCTTCTATTTTCCCAAGAGGATAAGATTCAAATGGCTCTATGAAGTTTGAATAGCCAAATTTCTCATATTGACTTTTGAACTTATTAGCATTCCATATAAAAAAACCTGAAGTCATTAAATGAATATAATCAAGATCTTGACTCCTTGGCTGAGGTTCATTGAATGAAAAATTTAAAGCTTTATTATTTTTAAACGCATGAGTTTGAACGGCTTCTGACGCTGTCAAACTACATAATTTATTATCAATAAAATATTCAATAGCAGAATCTATTGTACTAGCTTTTAACAATGGACTACACGGGTTTAAGAAAATCACAATATCAGCTTCTATGTTTTGTAAAAATTCATAAACATAATCATCTAAACTAGCTGAAGAAGTACCTAATTTTTCAGGCCTCTTGTAATATTTTAAATCATTAGTGAATAATTCTTTACTAATTTCTATTATCTCCTCGGAATCAGTATTGATATACACTTCATCTAATTTTTTGCATTTTAAAGCAGTTTCAAGTAAGTAATAGAAAAGAGGTTTACCGTTTATTAGCCTAACGTTTTTAAATGGAACCCTAGTTGAACCAAGTCGAGATGCTACAAAAGCTACTATTTTCATGATTTTGTTATTATTATAGATGAATATGATATTTGGCTGAGATCATTCATTTTACTAATTTTGATAGCTGAGCCATTTCCTCTTAACACGCGGTAAGAAACATCTTTGAAATTATTTATTTGATTAAAATTGCTAGATTGTGAGCGATTAATGATTTTCCTAGAATTATCAAGAGTTACAGGCCATATAACGTCAGAAAATGAACACTCTATCTCGTCGATAAAAGATTCGGTTGATATAACTCTAAAATCTTTATTAAATGATCCATCATAAGAAATTATATATTTTTTATTAGGGAATTTACTTATCAAAGTATCTTGTAAAACAGAATACTCATTATATAGACTATTGTCTTTATTATATGAATCTCTTTTTATGAACAAACTTGAATTATTAGAAAAAGTTAGTATTTGTTTTTTTAGATCATCCGAACAATAAATAAAAACATCTTTCTGTGAAATGACATTAAAAATAGACTTGTAATCTTGGAATGTTTGAACAAAAGCAACTTTTAATAAATCTTTTTCTTTAATTCCCAACTTGGACATCTTAGTTCCGAATACTTCTGGATTGGTTTTGATTATATTTATTGATGATTTTAAACGTTCAATATCATTAGAGTGATTAGGACCATGATAATGTGAAACACTTTGATCGCTTGAATAAAATAAATTAAACCCTTGTTTTATTTCTTCATGAGCCCATAAAATATCCTCTAAATTTGTTGCATTGTTGTCAAATAAATGGTCTTTAAATGCATCAATTGAAAATAAACTAAAGGCGTTATTAAGTGTTGGATGTTTTTCAATTAATCTTGATTCTGAATGGTACAAATGAGTCATATCTCTAAATGCTATTGCATCAGAAAACTCTAATGGAAGTTGTCTACCGGAAACTGATCTTACTTTATCATTATTATTAATTATATTAATCATTTCAAGAGCTGCCGTATCTTCTTGAATTAAACAATGAGCACTAAAAATCAAAACATAATCACTTTCAGAATGCAGCGCTTTTAATATTCCTTGATTTAGACTTCTTCCAGGTAAGTATTTTCCTTTATAATTTATAATTTCTAGATTTGAAATATCTTTATAAGAATTTGCTATTTTCAAGGTAGAGTCAGTACTTCCAGAATCTACTATATAGATTTTAATTAAATCTATTCCTTTTTGTTTCAGAACGGAATCTAAAGCAAAAGCTAGCCAATCTGCTTCATTATATGTTCTAATTATTACACTAAGATTCATGATAACCTATTTCTTTCCATTGGTTAACTATTGAATCATCTACTGGAATACCCTCTTCAGACCTGGCTTCAATTGAATTAAATTCTTTTATACCAGGACTTAATGAAAGCTGTTCATTTTCAAGGTTAGATCTTGTGATATTTATAACAGACTTAACACCCTCTACACCCCCAGGGAAAAAACTTGGATCTATTAGGATAAATGTATGACTAACTCCTCTGTGAGCAGAAATATCGGATCCGTACATTTTTAATAAATTACTACTATGGTTCATACCCGTCAAACCACTTGTTAAAATTTCTATTAAAAAAGCCAAAGCAAATCCTTTATGTCCTCCAATAGGCTCTAGGCTAACTGCATTATGTGGATTATTTGTTAAATCACCTTTTGAGTCTCTAGCAGTATTATCAGGTAGTTCATCATCCGATAATCTATAATTTTTCACTTTATTCATGCTAAATTTAGTTGTAGCTAAATCTATATATAATAAATCTGTTTCATCTCTAAAAATGCAACTTATAGGATTTGTACCAAAAACAACAGATTTGCCATCTGGAGAATTTGCCAATGAGTCAGCATTAGTAAAACTAATAATTAATTTATTTTTTATATTACTATTATAACCATGTATACCACTAGCACCGTAGTGATCGCTATTTAATATTACACCCATTTGAATTGGGTGAACTTCAGATTTATCATTTAATTCTTCAAGTAAAATTTGAGCTGCATTATGAGCAAAGGAATTATTGGCATCACAGGACACCACACTATTATTTCTAGTAATATTGACATCAGCTTTCTTTACTCTTCCATTATCTAAGCAATCAATATAATGTCTAAACAGTCTTACACCGTGACTATCAATACCCATTAAGGAGGCATTTATCAAAGCATTTATTATATTTTTAGAATTTTGTTCTGAGAGTCCTCTTTTGGACAACTGATTATTAAAAAATATTTTTAAATTATCTACACTAATTAATTTCATATATTTTATTATTTACTTCATTTATTATTTTTGCTACATTTTTATAATCACTTAAACTAGGTAAAAAGTCATCAACAGAATCGCTTAGTGATTGTTGAAGAAATCTTTTGTAAATATCTACGCCATATCCCCAAGCATCCGAAAGTGCTTCAGATCTATAATGTGGATTTGGAATATTTACATTATCATTCCAAAACATTAAGCCTCTATTATCTTGCTCGGAAACAAAACGGAGAGATTTACTAAATCCCTCAATCCTTTGTCTACTGCTGTAAGGCATTGTATTGGGTTCGAACCAATTACAGTCAAAAGATATTGTAACCTCTACTTCATCTGAAGAAACTACAATTGTACCACATACAAATAAAGGAGTTCCATCTTTATCTCTAAATGGAACCTCAGCCTTACAATTCACCTTTAACTCTTTATTTAAAAGACCAGTTGAGTATAAAATGATATCTAAATAATGAGGACCCAAATATTGAAAAGGATTAGATTTTTGAAACCATTTAGAAAAATATTCTTCTATCATTTCTTTTTTTTGGCCATAAGAAAAGGAAAAATAGTAATTTGAATCTTTTGTTGACTTAATCTCATTCATGATTGATATATTGGCAGGATCGAATCTTTTATGAAAATCTACATAAAAATTCTGCTTATTTTCTTTAGCTAATTCACTAATTTTCACATAATCAGAATTATTAGCCCCAACCGGCTTAACACACATAATATCTTTAACATGAGGAATGTTTTTAAGAACTTCAAGATGCGCCATTTCAGGCACAGCAATCATAGCTACATCATATTCATTATCTGTATCAGAAACAATATTTATATTTTGATTTCCAATAGTTAAGGAATTATTTTCAATATACTTTTTTAATCTTTTTTTTGCTAAATCCTGAGAATCTTTTCGAGCAAATATATCTATAGAATTTTCACCATTCTGATTACACCAAGAGAGTGTCGCAGGTAAAACAGTCCCTCCAATAGAGTTTTTATCACCCATGACATAAAAACCATAACCAACTATTAATATCTTCATTTTAAATTATTTTTAAATCCTTCAAGAGCTATTCCACAGTCAACCCCATGTGCTATAAAATTAATTCTATCATCCAGTGTTTGTCTTTGTTCTTTACTAACTGAGACCTGGCCATAATAATTAACTTTACCTTCTGTTTTATCTAATGCATCTTTCACTGCATTTTGAACACGCATGTCCATTTGATCATCTAGTCCCATAGAAACAGCAATATCATATGTCCCGAAATAAATACAATTAATATGACCAACACTTACAATATCTGCAAGATTATTCAAACCTTCTATCGATTCAATTAATATTCCAATAAAAATGTTATCATTAGCTGTTTTCCTATGCTGAGGAAAAGGAATATCTCCATATTTTGTTGCCCTTGTATATCCTGAAGCTCCTCTATTGCCAATTGGGCTATAAAAAACACTATCAACAATGCCTTCCATTTCAGCTCTAGTCGATACATGAGGAATCATTAAACCATCAGCACCTGTTTCAAGACAACTAAGTAATTCACGACTAGATTTTGAAGCTGGCCTTACAAATGCCTTAATTCCAGTGCCTTGAGCTACACTTACTGCTGTTCTTACTTCTGAAAATGAGTATGGCCCGTGCTCCATATCTATTAGAACTGCGTTATATCCTGCTAATGCAGAAATTTCTATTATTTCTATACTCGGTATTATTGACCAATAGGTATTTATTTTCATATTTTAAAATTTAGTAATTAAGCTTTTATTTGATAATTTATGTTTTATTTTTGTGTAAGGACCTTGTGTTGTTCTTAATTTTAAGTTTTTTGACTCTACCATATTTGAATATAAATTTTCTTTAGTAATCCACATTTTTCTTGAGCTCTCAATATCGGATAAAACTAAATACCTAATACCTGTACATTGAAGAAATGTTGTAATTGAAACAGATGCATCAACAATTACTAAATCTATATCATTCCAAGAGTACTTGCTATTTGTAAGACTTGTTTTTCTTCTTGGGTGTATACTTATTGAAACGTTATATAATTTAGATAATTGCTTAACTAATTGGGTATATTGAATATCGCTAGATCTATCACCTAACATAATTAAAACATTAGAAATAGGTCTGGAATTATTTAACTTATAAAGATCTTTACTGACTGTTACAATAGGCTCTTCAAATATACCTATTTTTTGATAAAATTTAATTTTTTCCTGAGATTTGAAGAAATCTATAAACATCTCTGAACATAAAATAACTTTATTTCTTCTCCAAAGTCTCAACCAAATATGAAATCTAGGCTTAGTATCTTTCCATCCAATCTTAAATGTACCTCCCCCCCTTGGAACATGGACAATATACAAATCTAATCTAATGAAATACACCAAACTAAATTTATGAATATCCTCAATTATTAAAGTGCTAAAAAGTGGAATTAAAAAAATATCTAAAGGATTTAAGAGTAATTTAATTCTGTTTTCAAATAATTTCTGGTACGGATCTAAATAATTTAAGTTGTTATTAAAAGGAACTAAATAGATAATTTTGTTATTCATTAGAAAAGTTTAAATCATTAATTAATTCATTTACTATTTTTAATGGATCATGCCATTTTTTTAAAAATTTATAATTCTTACTCAATCTATCTTGTGATAAATCTAAATTTTCCTTAGAGTAGTATTTCAATTCTCTTATATCTTTTAAAGGGCAATCTTTTAAATAATTTTGATCTTTGATTAAATCTGACCTGAAACCAGTATAAACGTAATAAACTTTTTGCAAAGCAATCAAAGCTGCCATTCCGGGATAATGAGAATTAAATTGATCTAAATAAACACCTGTTTTATCTAATTCATTCATAAACTCAGAATATTTTAATTGCTTTTTCACAGTGACATCAATACTGTACTTTTTTGCAAGATTTAAAATTTCATCCGTCCCCTTAATTCCTTTTCTTGTTACTCCATGAAAAAACAAATTTTCTAGTTCATTCTTGTTTTCAAGTTTCTCTGAAATAATTATTGGATACCTTATTATTTTTGTGTCTATAATTTGATTGTAAACCTGAAAATACTCCTCACTACAGCAATATACTTTGTTCATCATTGAAATAAATTGAATATTATAATCATAATATTTAGGTTTTGAATTTCGATGAGGAATCAGGTTGGTGTCCTGTAAGAATCCTTTAAGAGGGTATCTATCTGTATTAGATGGGTAATTATTCCAATAAACAGAATCACTCGTGCAGGAATAATAAATATTTGAATTACTTTTTTTTATTAAAAGTTTATTTAGTAGAATATTTAATTTTAAGGGGTATTTAAAAACAAATGGTGAGAGCCATAATATCAAATCAAATTTTTTTGTTAGTAAAATTAAAGCCTGGTAAATTAATAATACATAGTCGATATATCTATTTTTCATAAACCAAGGGCGTTCTATTATTGCCTTATATCCATCAGAACTAGATAAGTGAAACACTACGTTGTTTTTTTCTTTTTTAAAGCCCTCTACAAAAGACTTTCCTAAGCCACTAAATTCTCCAACTATTAGAATCCTCATTTCTTTATGTTTGAAATTAAATTTATGAAAAACCATTTTAATAAAAGTAAAAAACCCAAAGGAACATGAGTAAAAAATCCATTTTCAAATGCTGCTTTTGAACCAATTTTAATCTGATTAATAACGGAACTAAATGTTCTGTTATCAAGAGAATTATAACTATAAGTTAAAACGACATCTGACATATTTCCAATTTTAGCTCCTTTTTGATATCTATACCACAAATCAAGATCTTGCCGACGTTGATAATTGTGATTATATTCACCTACTTTAATAAAATGATTTTTTTTAAATATTACTGTTGGATGGTTAAAAGGTGAAGTCCATAAAATACGTCTCAATAATTTTTCTGATTTAAACATTTTTGAACGTTTGTCTTTCTCCTTATTTGATAAATCTCTCTTTAGAATATTTGCACCTAAAAGATCATACTTTCCTTTCAAAAAGTAAGGAATCTGTTTATCAAATCTAGAATTAATGCAAATATCGTCACCATCCATCCTAGCAATTATGTTAAATTTAGCTATAGAAACAGCTATATTAAGAGCATAAGCTAAACCTGATTTTTTAATAGATTTAAAGACAATTTTATCTCTATTATTTTTTTCTACCATAGAAAAGTCCCATTTATCAACTCCATCACCAATCACAATAACCTCACCGGGGTTATATAATACATTATCAAAACAACTGTTTATCGATCTAGCAGCTATTGAAAAAGACAAGCTATTATAAACTGTCATAATAACAGTAAATTTAGAAAAAGAATCTTGCATAATTATTATTGAAAACACTAATTAGAAAAAATAAAATTGATAATATGGAATAAATATTTTTATTCGTTTTAAAATATTTAATAAAATAAATAGTAAAAAGCATCATATATATTCTTTCAACAAAATCAAAATGAAATACATTACTAAGTGCTACAAATAAAATAACTTTAATCCACAAACTACTTAAACTTAATTTTTTAGAAATAAAAATCAAAACTAAAAACACAATGAAATATACTATGCTTAAGTTAAGAGATTCTCTCATAAACCGAACTTGAGGAGGTACAACAAAACTTAGAATTAATATAATAACAGCCAATAGCCATTGCATAGTTTTATTTAAGTAATCAAAAAAAGATATAGATACACCATTATGGATGAAGAAAGTTAAATACGTCAAATATTTTTTATTAATGGACATTAAAAATAGAACAGCTATAAATTGACGAAGAATATTATTGTACCCAAAAACAAAAAAAGGCAAAAAAGCTAACACCCAAGCACAAGACTTAAAATCATATTTCTCAACAACTTGTAGTATTAATCTATTAATCAAAGTATAAGTAATTAATATTGTTATACTTTTACTTGTGAACAGCTTAAGAGCAAATAATGGGCCCCAAAAAATAATTTCTTTATAATTATAGATATTATTAATACTACTAAGATTCCCAAAATATACTGCTAGATCACCATCATTATCGTAGCTCAAAAGGAAAAAATAAGAAAAAATAAAAGATAAAAATAATTTTATAATTTCATTTTTAGGAATTTTAATGGATAATAATATTAAATATAGAAGTAATATCAATTTAAATTTATGATTTTCAGCTTATCACTATACATTTTTATTAATTCTTGATTATGCACCGTCATTATTATTGTTTTTGATGATTGTAATACTGTATTCATGACAATTTTAGATAATTCTAAATTAAGAGCACTAAAACCTTCGTCAAAAAGAACAATATCGCTATTAGACATTAACATTCGTAATATAGCTACTCGCTGTCTTTCCCCGCCACTTAATTTATTTTTTGACACCTTATCTTCTAAATTTATATTTAATTCAAATCTATTTAATAACTCTTTAGCTTCAGTTATTTTTGACTGTTCGAGTTCATCCCAATTATTAGTTAAAAAAATATTTAATCCGAGGGTATCCTCTAACAAGTAACTTTCTTGTTGTAAATAATAAATATTGAATGTTGGAAGTAATATTTCACCGCATTCTATGTTGTTATTATGAAGTATCCCAGAAATTGCATCAAAAATACTAGTTTTACCATATCCACTTCTTGAAGTTATAACAGTTTTTGATTCAATATTAATTGAGGAAGAAAAGTGCCTGACAGATGTATGCTTTAATGAGATATTTTTTATTGTAATCAAATTCTTATCTGAACTGATTTTTCTATAATTATTTTTATATTTTTTTTGTACACCCTCATAAACTGATAATGTGGATGTTGTGTATGAAGCTATTGAACTAGAAGATGCAATTAAATTTCCTATTTGCGGTAAAGTTCTTATTCCAATCAATGATATTGAGGCAATAGTTATTAGGTTTAAATCTAAGTCATAAATGCTACTAAATATTAAAACAGCTATAATAATAGATTCAATACCTTGTTTTGGATATTGAGATAAAAATCGTTGAGAATTTATTGTTTTTCTATATTTATCCTCTAATTTAAGATATTTAATAATAAGTATTTTGGAATTCGCCCGGTTAAATAATTCTTTTCTACCTTCAACGAAATTCGTAGCAGTAGAACCTAAACTATCTTGATATAATTTCAATAAATCTCCTAATTTTTTATTATAATTTCTAACACTAAAATAAAAAACCAATAAAACTAAAAACCCAATAGATATGGCGTTGATTGTAAATTGAAATGAAATAATTAATAAAGTGAAAACTGCCAATGAGATATTAATTAAACTAGAAAAAAAGTGTATGATAGGTTGAATAATATAAATTGAAATATTATTAGTTTTTAATAATAACTCTGAAACAAATTGCTTCTGATTATCTCCTGAAATTGGTTTATTAAATAAATTGCTTAAAATTAATTCTACGCTCTGAACCGTTCCTCTTCTCATTGCCCAATGTTGTGTTATCAGAACAAAAGGTCTTGAAATTACCGAAATTACAGCAATTATTGCAAATAGAACCATATATATCTGATCTAATTCATCTATACTTGTAATTACATATGCTAAAAAACAATCCAAAGAGAACTGAATAACCGTAATTAATACTGAAAACCAAATTGTACTTTTTACTTTTCCTGGTAAAACATTAAAAATATAGAAACTTTTCATTGTTGCTTTAGATTATTTTTAAAAAATGATTTAAAAATTATTAATTAAATTAACGATTATTCTTAGATCAGGTTCAGAAATAATAGGGGATAGAGGTAAACTTATAATCTCTTTGTGAATCAATTCCGTTGTTAGTAATTCTAAATGTTTGAAATCGCTGTATGCCTTCTGATGGTGAATTGGAATAGGATAGTGAATAAGAGTTTGAATACCGTTATCAAGTAAGTATTTTTGTAACCTATCTCTATTTTCTGTTCTGATCACAAATAAGTGCCAAACATGACCTTCTTCTTCTAAAACAGTTGGCAGGATTATATTTTCATTTTTAATATTATTAAGATAATAATCTGCTACTTTACGTCTGTTATTAATATCGTCTTGAATATATTTTAACTTCACATTTAAAAAAGCAGCCTGAATTTCATCTAATCTAGAATTTAATCCTCTGTAAATATTTTCATATTTCTTTTCAGATCCATAGTTACGAAGTGCTGCAATTGTTTTAGCTAAAACTTGATCACTAGTAGTAACAGCACCAGCATCACCTAAAGCACCTAAATTTTTTCCTGGATAAAAACTATGCCCTGCTGCATCCCCAATACCTCCTGAAATTTTATTATTCCATTTGGCGCCATGTGATTGGGCAGCGTCTTCAATTAATTTTAAATTATATTTTGAACAGATTTCCAACATTTGATTGTCAATAGAGTTTTGACCATATAGATGCACTGTTAATATTGCTTTTGTTTTATCTGTAATTGCCGCCTCAATTTTATTAGAATCCAAATTGTAAGTTTCTAAATTTGGCTCTACAAAGACTGGGATTAAATCATTGTCTGTAATAGCTAAAACAGATGCAATGTATGTGTTAGCGGGCACTATGACTTCATCCCCCTTACTGATTATACCCAATTCTAAATACCCTCTAAATATTAGTTTTAAAGCATCTAAACCGTTAGCAACACCTAGAGCGCATTTGACCTTACACAAAGTAGCGTAGCTTTGCTCAAAAGTTTCTAATTCCTTACCCATTAGATACCAACCTGAATCAATGACACGGTTAGCTGCAGTTTTTAATTCTTGCTCGTATTGAGCATTAATTTTTTGTAAATCTAAAAATTTAATCATTTATCAATATCAATTTTTTATTATTCCAACAATATTTACTTTCATTGTTTTTTGAATTCAAGTTCAAATCTAAAACATCACCTTCATCGGTTACAAAACCTATTTTTTTTGCGGGGTTACCAACCCATAATTCATTATCCCCAACATCTTTTGTTACTACAGAACCAGCACCTATTAATGCATAGTTACCAATTACGTTACCTGCTAAAATAGTTGCATTTGCACCAATAGATGCCCCCTTCATAATTATAGTTTTACTAAAAGATGTTGGCTGTTTTTTTGATCTTGGAAATAAATCGTTGGTAAATGTTACATTAGGCCCTATAAATACATTATTTTCTATAGTGATACCATCCCAAATTTGCACACCACTTTTAATAGTAGTGTTATTACCTATTCTTACATCATTTTCGATAAAAACAGAAGCATTTATATTACAATTATTTCCAATTATAGCTTTTTTTAAGATTACTACAAATTGCCAAATAGTTGTGCCCTCTCCAATATTTTTTGTCTGAACATCGGATGATTCATGAATAAAATATGTCATTTATTATATTTTAAAAATGCATTATATTCTCTAATGTAGTCTTTCTCGTCATACTTATGAGAAGCTAATACCAAACAAATTGAACCTGAAGAAAAATTAATCTCAGAAGCCCAAATTCCTGGTGGTATATGCAAACCTTTATAAGGTTGATTTAAGGTAACTAACTTTTTTGATTTCCCATCATCAAGTAACACATCAAAACTACCTGAACCAGCAATTAAAAACTGGTGACATTCAAAATGAGCATGGGCACCACGTTCCTTGCCTCCAGGAATATCATATAAATAAAATATCCTTTTAATATCAAAGGGAATTTCAATACTATTTTGGATTGATGTTAAATTCCCAGATCGATTCTCGATTTTCGGCAATTCTATTACTGAACAATCAGATACTGTTATTTTCATCTATGTATGATTTTTTATTTCTGATATAATCATTTTCATTATAATTAGTATTAGAAATTACTAATACTAATGTGTTGGTTGCAAAATTCTCCATATGTCTCCATAAACCATTAGGAATATATAAACCTTGATAAGATCTGTTTAGTGAAAATTTCTGTTCTTTTACACCATCAAAAACTATGATATCTAAGCTTCCTGACAAAGCAACAATCATTTCTTTTTGCCTAATAAATGCATGACCACCTCTAACTTCACCTCCAGGTACATCGTAGATTAAATAAGTTCTTCTTATAGTAAATGGTATGTGATTGTCAGACTCAATTATACTTAAGTTACCCCTTTTATCAAGTATCTTAGGAAGTGAAACTAATTTAGACTTTTCCATTAGTTTTTAGCTATTTTATTTATGTATTGACCGTAACCGCTTTTTCCATATTTATCTGCGGCTTTTAATAGTTGTTCTTTATTAATAAAGCCGTGTAAGTATGCGATTTCTTCTAGGCATGCAATTTTGGTGTTATTTCTTTTTTCTATTACTCTAACAAACTCTGTTGCTGCATCCATAGAATCAACAGTTCCTGTATCTAACCAAGTCACTCCTCTCTCTAGTACTCCGACATGTAACATTCCTTTTTCTAAATACATCTCATTTAATGTAGTTATCTCTTTTTCCCCTCTTTCACTTGGCTTTACTTTTTTTGCTAATTCAACAACATTATTATCATAAAAATACAAACCCGGTATTGCAAAAGTTGATTTAGGTTTTAAAGGTTTTTCTTCAAGGCTAATAACTTTTTTGTTACTATCAAATTCAACAATACCATATCTTTCAGGGTCACTAACGTTACAAGCAAAAATAGAAGCGCCTTCAATATCAGTTTTCTCTCTTAATACTTTTCCTAAACCATTCCCGTAAAATATGTTATCCCCTAAAACTAAAGCAACCTTATCTTTTCCAATAAAATCTTCTCCTATTATAAAAGCTTCAGCTAAACCATTTGGTTCTGGTTGCACTGCATATTCAAATTTACATCCAAGATCAGATCCATTCCCCAAAAGTTTTTTAAAAGATTCGTTATCATGAGGTGTTGTGATAATTAATATTTCACGAATCCCTGCTAACATTAAAACAGACAATGGGTAGTAAATCATTGGCTTGTCATAAATAGGTAGTAATTGTTTACTTACAGCTATTGTTAATGGATACAATCTGGTACCTGAGCCTCCTGCTAAAATTATCCCTTTCATAATTAATGTTATTTATTATAATATTGTTGAAACCATAAAATAAATTTTGAGACACCATCTTTCATTGTGGTTTTACTCCGGTAACCTAACTCTTTAATCTTAGAAATATCTGCCCAAGTTTTAGGCACATCTCCGGGCTGCATGGGTAAATATTTTTTTTCCGCCACCCTCGAAAGATTTAATTCTACTGCATTTATAAAATCTTCTAAAGATTGAGGATTCCCATTACCAATATTAAATATTCTGTATAAAGGGTCTTCTCCAATTCTTTTTGGTGGATTATCTAACAATAATTCAATACCGGAAACAATATCGTCTATATAAGTGAAGTCTCTACTCATATCACCATGATTAAAAACATTAATTGAACGATTGTTACTAATTGCATCTGCAAAAAGCATTGGTGCCATGTCTGGACGTCCCCAAGGCCCATAAACAGTAAAGAATCGTAATCCTGTCGTAGGAATATTATATAAGTGACTATAGGTGTGAGCCATTAATTCATTACTCTTTTTAGTTGCTGCATACAAACTAATTGGATGATCTACAGAATCCTTTTCAAAAAAGGGAACTTTTTTATTTGCTCCGTAAACACTTGAACTACTTGCGTACAATAAATGTTTAATCTCATTATTCCTGCAGCATTCTAGGATATTTAAAAACCCAACTATATTACTTTGAATATAAGCGTCTGGATTATCTATAGAATACCTGACTCCTGCTTGCGCTGCTAAATTACAAACAACATCAAATTTTTGCTTTTCAAATAATGTTGAAAGTTCTTTTTTAGCTTCAAGATCCATTCTTACAAATGTAAATTTATCTAAATATATATCACTTCTACTTTCTTGAAAAAACACCATTGCTTCTGAACTAGAAACACCAAGTTCCTTCAGCCTTGATAATTTTAAATTTATATCATAATAATTATTTATATTATCAATTCCATAAACATCGTGACCATTATTTAATAGAGCTTTTGACAAGTGAAATCCGATAAATCCAGCTGCGCCAGTAACTAATATTTTCATTTAATTTTTCCTATTTGATGATATTCAAATCCTTTTTCCTCAAGACTAAATGTATTGTACTGATTACGTCCATCAAAAATAACAGGAGTTTTTAATTGTACTTTTATTTCTTCAAAATCTGGAGAACGAAATTCCTTCCATTCTGTAAGTAGCACTAGTGCGTCTGAGTCTTTTAAAACATCATACTTCGAGGCCACATAAGCTATGTTTTGAGCTCCTTTGAGGTAGTGCTCTTTGGCTTCATTAACCGCTTTAGGATCATAGGCTTTTATTTTAGCCCCTCTACTCACTAATTCTTTGATTACATAAATGGCTGGTGCTTCTCTCATGTCATCGGTTCCTGGCTTAAAGGCCAATCCCCAAATACCAAAAGTAAAGCCAGTTAGGTCTTCTCCAAAACGGGCTACAATTTTCTGAGCGATCACTAATTTCTGTGCATCATTTACTTCTTCTACTGCGGTGATTAATTGCGCAGTATAGCCGTTTTCTTTAGCTATTTTTGTGAGTGCTTTTACATCTTTTGGAAAACAAGAACCTCCATAGCCCGCTCCAGGATAAATAAAACTATATCCAATCCGTTGATCTGAACCAATTCCTATTCGAACTTGATTGGCATCTGCTCCTACTTTTTCACAGATATTGGCAATTTCATTCATAAAAGATATTTTGGTAGCTAGCATTGCATTGGCAGCATACTTTGTCATTTCAGCAGAACGGATGTCCATAGATATGAAACGATCTCTGGACATGCAGAAAGGATGATATAACTGTTTCATTTTCTCTGTAGCATAATCAGAATCAGTTCCTATCACTACTCGATCTGGCTTCATGAAATCAGCAATAGCAGCTCCCTCTTTTAAAAATTCAGGATTAGAAACCACATCAAATTCTAAGTCAGAATTTCTTAGATCTAACTCTTTTTGAATTGTCGCCTTTACTTTATCAGCGGTTCCGATAGGTACCGTAGATTTATCTACCACAATCAGTCTTTTTTGCATCGACTGCCCAATAGATTTCGCTACAGCCAATACATATTGTAAATCTGCAGAACCATCGTCTCCCATAGGTGTTCCAACTGCTATAAATGCGATTTCAGAATTGTGCAAACCCTTATCTAACTCAGTTGTAAAAAACAGGTTCTTATTTTTTACATTTTTTAAAATCATGGTCTCTAAACCAGGTTCAAAAATTGGAATGATACCCTGGTTTAATTTCTCAATCTTGATGGGGTCTATATCTACACATGTAACCCTATTTCCCATCTCTGCAAAACACGTTCCTGAGACGAGCCCAACATATCCGGATCCTATAACTGTAATATTCATTTCTTATTTATTTATCTTTAGTCAATTTCACTTGTTTTCTTAGGCCACTCGAAGAGAACCTATGATCTCTAGAATTGTAATAGAGCTCGATTCCCTTTTCTTCACAATACGTTCTACCTGTATAGTTTTTATCTTTATACTCATCGCCAATAATTCTAACATCCAATTTAAAAGAACGTAAAATATCTTCTAAATCTTGTTCAGATACATAAGGTACAATCTCATCTACATGCTTAGATCCTTTTAGCTGAATATAACGCTCAATAATAGACTGTGAAGGTCCGTTTTTCTCAGGGCGATCAATTGAAGGATCTAACTGCAAGCCAATGATTAAATAATCACACTGACGTTTTGCTTCTTCCAGCATCTTCACATGCCCGGCATGAAACAAATCAAAGGTTGAAAAGGTAATTCCTACTTTCATAGTTTATTTTTTTCGACTACCACCGGTAGTCTTTATTCAATTTAATTATTCTAAATTTTTTCTCGAGTGGTAACCACCCGCTTTCAAATACTGTTCTTTTTGCATCAACTTCACATCCGATTGCATCATGTCTTTTACCAACGATGCCAAATCATGAGCTGCCACCCATCCTAATTTCTCTTTTGCCTTGGTAGGATCTCCAATTAATGCATCTACTTCGGTAGGCCTAAAATATGAAGGATCTACAGACAACACTACTTTACCAATTGTTGGGAGTTTTTCGTTGTTCGTTATTCGTTGTTCGCTGTTGGGGTTAAGAATACTTTGGTATTTTTCTTGGTTTATACTATCTATAATACCCACTTCATTAACACCTTCTCCTTCAAAACGAAGGGAAATACCAACCTCTGCAAAACTCAT
>Ga0307488_10001510_pt1 | contig 19394 bp, 19 predicted proteins | sample SB02metaG_FD_202248 | JGI IMG/M metagenome (GOLD analysis project Ga0307488, IMG submission 202248) | Sea-ice brine microbial communities from Beaufort Sea near Barrow, Alaska, United States - SB 0.2 | ecosystem: Environmental > Aquatic > Marine > Coastal | place: USA: Alaska | collected... | reverse complement strand
AAGCAATGCTTAATTATGGTTATGATATTGTAAAAGCACTGGTTACAGATATTGATCCTGATGAAAATGTAAAAATAGCGATGAATCGTATCAATGCTGCTGATCGAGAAAAAACGGCAGCACAATTTGAAGGAGATGCACAGCGGATATTAATTGTTGAGCGCGCAAAAGCAGAAGCAGAAAGTAAACGATTACAAGGACTCGGTATTGCAGATCAACGTAGAGAAATTGCACGCGGATTAGAAGAAAGTATGGTGATTTTAAACAGAGCTGGTATTAATTCACAAGAAGCATCTGCTTTGATTATTGTGACACAACATTATGATACATTGCAAAGTATAGGGTCTAAATCTGGTTCAAATTTAATTCTATTGCCAAACAACCCAAATACCGCAAGCAATATGCTAACAGATGTTGTTACAGGAATGGTTTCTGCAAATAAAATAAATGAAGCAAATAAAATAAATGAAGCAAATAAAACAAATGAATAGCTTTAAAAAAGTTGTTTAAAATAAAAAAATCCTGCTAAAATTAGCAGGATTTTTATTTTATAAAAGTTTTTATATTACTTTTTTTCTCCTTCATTTGGAGCGTCTTTTTCGTCTTCTTTTGAAGCGTTTTTAAATTCCTTTATACCACCACCAAGGCCTCTCATTAATTCTGGAATCTTTTTCCCTCCAAAAAGTAATAATACTAAAACAACAACTACGGCGATCTGCCATGGTCCAACCATTCCTAAAAATATAGTAAGTGTATTCATTTTTTTAACTATTTAGACTACAAATATATGAAATAATTAATCGACCGATTTAATAGTTCCGCCTATTATTTTTTTGGTTTTTAGATCCTTTGGTTTTCCTTTATAAAATACCGTTCCTCCAAATCTTACCTTAGCATCCAATAACACTTTAGCATTCACTAATGCAACTGCTCCAGAAGCCGAAGTAACTGACGTATGATTTGATTCAACTTCGTACCCTTTATAGGTTCCTCCCATCATCACTTCAATATCTTGATAGGTTGCTTTACCTAAAAGAATAATTTGTCCTCCTGTAACTGCTTTTACGTTTAAATAATCCGTTTTTATTTCAAATTCTATCAGAGCGCCTTCTTGCGACCTTAGTTCAAGGTGGTCGGTATTTATTTTATTTTTAGAAGTTATACGCGAACCTTCATTAGCGTCTATAACAACTAGTTTATCTGTGTATTTTAAAATAATATCAACCTCATTAGAATTGAATGTTTCTGGAAAACGAAGAGATAATTTTAATTTACCATTTACATTCTTGAACACAACCTCATCTGCTTTTTTTCCTGAAATTGTAATGCTTGGATTCGTAGATTTTTCTAAACCAATATGTAGGCCGTTGAAAACTTTTAATTCGTCAAAACTTCCTAAATCTTTATTGATAGTTTCTTGTGAAAAACCAATTGTTGCTATAAATAATACTAATAGTGTAATCTGCTTTATCATGTTATTTTATTGAATAAAATTATTGTTTTTGCTTTGAGTTATTTTATAGAGCATCAATTCTTTCATAAGATTTACTCTTTTGATCTACCCATCTACTCTAGGCCCTTCAAAATATAATTTATTGTGGTTTCCAAGAGAAGAATCCATTGGTCAAAATCAATCGGTTTTAATTCTAGTTTCCTATCCAACTCTATATGTTTAACGATTGGATTTCCTTTATATTTTATATCGTCTAGCAATATTGTTTCCTAGAAATCAGACATGTTCTGAATGTGCTTTTCCCAATCCAATTTAATAACACTCGTAAAGAAATAGCCTATAGTTTCATCTTTGATTACTTTTTTATAAAAGCGTCTATCATAAACTCAATGTCTTTTCAATTTTAAATATCATTCACTGGAAATCAATGTAAAGTCTAAGTGCTTCCGTTCAAGATCTGTTTTTTTAACTTTCACAGTAACTTCATCTCCCAGTTGAATTACATTCTTGGTAGATTGACCTACAATCGCATATTGTTTTTCATCATAAGTGTAATAATCATCTTTAATATCTCGAATTCTAACCATTCCTTCACATTTGTTTTCAATGATTTCTACATAAATTCCCCATTCAGTGACTCCAGTAATTACACCTCGGAATTCAGTGTCTTGATGATCTTGCATGTATTTTATTTGCATGTATTTGATAGAGTCTCTCTCAGCTTTAGTTGCTAAATATTCTCTTTCTGAAGAGTGCACACATTTCTCTTCATAAACAGATGCTTTAGGTGATTTTCCGCCATCTAAATAGTGCTGAAGTAATCTGTGTGTCATTACATCTGGATAACGTCTTATAGGTGACGTAAAATGGCTATAATAATCAAATGCCAAACCATAATGTCCTATGTTTTCAGTTGTATAAACTGCTTTGCTCATTGAACGAATCGCTAAGGTTTCAATCATATTTGATTCCCCCTTACCTTTTACATCGTTCAGTAACTTATTTAAAGATTCTGATATTTTCTGTTTGTTTTCTGTATTTATTTTGTATCCAAATTTTCCTATAATACCCTGTAAGGCAGTTAGTTTATCAATATTTGGTTCATCATGAATTCTATAAATAAACGTATCGTTAGTTGGTCTTCCTTTTTCTGAACCAATGAATTCTGCTACTTTTTTATTGGCTAATAACATGAATTCTTCAATCAGTTTATTAGCATCTTTTGATTCTTTAAAATAAACGCCTGTAGGAACTGCATTCTCATCAAGATTAAAGCGTACTTCAACCCTGTCAAATGTAATTGCTCCTTGTTGTAATCGTTTTTTACGCAATATTTTAGCAAGCCGGTCAAGTGTTAATGTTGCTTCTTTAATTTCAGATGCTACTTTATATGATTTTCCTGTTAATGAAATATCCTCTGGAATTGTATAAGAATCCGGATTTTCTATCAAATGTTGTGCCTCTTCATATGCAAACCTCGCATCAGAATATATAACCGTTCTTCCGAACCATTGATTTATAATTTCTGCTTTTGGATTTATTTCAAATACCGCCGAAAAAGTTAATTTTTCTTCATGTGCTCTTAGTGAACATACATTGTTGGACAATACTTCAGGAAGCATTGGCACTACTCTATCAACAAGATATACTGATGTTGCTCGCGCATAAGCCTCTTCATCAAGAATTGTATCTTCTTCAACATAATGTGAAACATCCGCAATATGAATTCCTATTTCATAGTTTCCATTTTCTAATTTTTCAAATGACAACGCATCATCAAAATCTTTAGCATCTTTCGGATCAATGGTAAACGTAGTGGTTTTACGCATATCTCTCCTTTTAGAAATTTCTTCTTTTGTAATTTCTATTGGTAAAGTAGAAGCATCATTTTCAACTTCAGCAGTAAACTCATATGGTAAATCGTATTCTAATAAAATAGAGTGAATCTCCGTATTATGATCTCCAGGTTTTCCTAAGACTTTTTTAATTTTTCCAAATGGGTTTTTGGAATTATCTGGCCAATCTGTTATTTTTACGAGTACTTTATCTCCATCTTCTGCCTCACCTAATTTTTTTTGTGAAACAAATACATCTGCATACATTTTTTGATCATCTGGAATCACAAAACCAAAGGTTTTATTCATTTGTAATACTCCTACAAACTCTACTTTGGCGCGTTCTAGTATTTCAACAATATCTCCTTCTTGCTTAGAGCTTTGCTTGCGATTATATACATACACTTTCACAAGATCGTTGTGCATCGCATGGTTTAAATTACGTGAAGGAATGTAGATGTCATGTTCCAATTCTTCTACAACCACATAACCGTTTCCACGGGCAGTTACATCAACTTTTCCGGTATAGTAATTCTCATTTTGAATGATTCTATATTTTCCTCTTTCTGTTTCTTCTAATTTTCCTTTAGATTTTAAGTCTCCTATTTTTTCAATGATTTGCTGTTTACCATGCGCATCTTCAATTTTCATCTTTGATGCAACTTGCTTATAATTAAATGATTGAGAATTATTTTGATTAAATATTTTTAAAACATTTTCTGTTAAATGCTTAATAGTATTGTTCTTTTTCTTGTATAAACTTTTTTTCTTTCTTGTCATAAATCAACTTGTATTAATAATGCTGAAAGGTACGACATAATATTTAGTAAGAATAGTAATAAAACTTAGTAATAATGTTGCTAAACTGTTATCTAAAAGTAATTTGTACATTAGCATTTCAAAAATTTATTTTTATGACCAATGATTGGTTTGTTATTATAAATCCTACTTCTGGAAACGGAAAAGCTAAAAAAAAAATTCCTAAATTATTATCAGAATTAAACACGAATTCTATTTCGTTTATTCATGTAATTACTCAGTATCATAATCATGGTTTTGAATTGGTACAAAAAGCAATTTCAGACGGTTATAGAAAATTTATAAGTGTCGGTGGTGATGGAACTTTACATAATATAGTGAATGGAGTGATGTCCCAATCAATTGTAAAATCTTCTGAAATAAAAATAGGAGTAATTCCAGTAGGAACTGGAAATGATTGGGTAAAAACTTATAATATATCGAAGCGTATAAAAAAGAGTATTCAAGTTATAAAACAGGAAAATTCAATCCTTCAAGATATTGGTAAAATAAATTTAATTAATTATAAATCAATAATTTACTTTGATAATTTAGCAGGTATAGGATTTGACGGTCACGTAGTAAATAGTATTACTAAATATAAAAAAATAAGAGCACTAGCATATCTTGTAGGAGTTATAAAAGGGTTTTCTACCTATAAACCTGTACAATTAAAAATTACTATTAATAATGAAGAAATCATCACAACTTCTTTAATGACATTGGTAGGAATATGCAACTATTCTGGTGGTGGAATGCAATTGACTAAAAATCCTGACTCTAAAGATGGATTGTTTGATATTACGATTGCAGAAAATATTACAATGAAAGATGTATTATGGAATATTAGAAAATTATTTAATGGTAGAATTGTAAATCATATAAAAGTAAAAAATTTTAAAAGTAATCATGTTAAAATAACAGTACATGATAATTCTAAACCGTTTATTCAAGCAGATGGGGAACTTATTACTACTAGTAATTTAGAGTTTCAACTCATCCCAAAAGCAATTCAATTTATCATTCCAGTTTAAATGTTAATTTTTTCTTAAAAAAATTGTAACATTTAAACATTTAACTCGTCTATATTGAAGAGTAAGTGATTGAAATGAAACGACTTTATAAAATAATACTTCTTTTTGTCTTGATATTTTTAACTGGAATTTATTTCACGTTGAAGAGTATGGATACTGCTTTCACACCTGATAGTAATATTGAAAACATTTCTATAAAACCTTCTTATTCTAGAACTTTACCAAAAGTTGAATTTTAAGGTTATCAACATCTATTATATATATATCATTTTATTTTAATAATTTACAAAAAGAAATGATGGTTATAATAGTGTGTTAATATGTACTGTAATTTAGTTAAATTAAATTATGATATATCACTTATCTAAAACAATCAACACATTATAAAAAGATAACTACTTAATAGCCATAGATTTTTATAGTGTTATAAACAGGTTGTTAATAACGTAAATTAACAGTTTTTACTTACAACTATTTACTACTATAATGTTTATAACCCTCCTTTTTCTTGTTAATAAATAGAGGTTAAAAAACAACAACTAAATTTGCTTTTAATAAAATAGTGGTTGTATTGAAAAATTAAATGTAATAACAAAATTTAGTTGTCTTTTTTGAGTACTTAATTACTAACAATCCCTTTATTTTTTAAATACACTGAAGGTTAACTATTTATAAATCCCTATTAACAATTCTTATTTTAGTTGTTAATAAGCGTGATTTTGTACCTTTGGTACTTATAAAACCTAAACTTTACTAGTATGACGATTGCAATAGGAAATGATCACGCAGGAACAGATTATAAATTTGAAATTATAAAATATTTGCAATCACAGAATATTGAAGTGATCAATCATGGAACCGATACAGATGGTAGTGTAGATTATGCGGATTTTGTACATCCAGTTGCTAGTTCTGTAAATGATAAAAAAGTGAATTTAGGGATCTTAATATGTGGAAGCGCTAACGGTGTTGCGATGACGGCTAATAAATACCCTAAAGTACGAGCAGGATTGTGTTGGAATAAAGAAATAGTAGAATTAATAAGAGCACATAATAATGCTAATATCTTATGTATTCCAGCAAGATTTACCGCAATTCCTCAAGCGATTGAAATGGTAAAAACTTTTTTAAATACAGAATTTGAAGGAGGAAGACACCAAAATAGAATCGACAAAATACCTTTTTCTTGTTAAATAAATATGTATGAATAAAGTTTCAATAAAGAAATTTAACGAGTTAACTATTGATGAATTATATGAATTATTACGATTACGTAGTGAAGTATTTGTGGTAGAACAAGACTGTGTATATCAAGATTTAGATAATAAAGATCAAAAAGCATTGCATTTATTTATTTCAGATGAAAATGAGATAACAGGATATACACGGTTGTTTAAAGCAGGAGAATATTTTGACAATGCAAGTATCGGTAGAGTAGTGGTGAGTGGAAAACATAGGGATAAAAAAGTAGGACATTTACTTATGACTGAAAGTATAAATGCTATTTTAAAACACTTCCATACTTCCAAAATCACACTCAGCGCACAGACCTATTTAAAGAAGTTTTATGAATCTCATGGATTTCAACAAGTAGGTGAGGGCTATCTAGAAGACGGTATTCCTCATATTGAGATGAAAATATAAAATTTAAAAAAACTGCTGTTTTTTATTTATCCACACTTATATTTTCTGGCTAACTTTTTTGTAACTTAGCCTTTTACTTATTTATAACTATAACACACTATTTCAATGGCAGAAGACAAGGAAAAAGTTGCTAAACTTAAAGCGTTACAACTTACTTTAGATAAATTAGACAAGACTTACGGGAAAGGATCGGTAATGAAAATGGGAGATGTAGTACATCAAGACATTGAAGCAATCTCATCAGGATCATTAGGATTGGATTTAGCATTAGGTGTGGGTGGATACCCAAGAGGTAGGGTTATTGAAATCTACGGACCAGAATCTTCTGGTAAAACAACTTTAACGCTTCATGCAATTGCAGAAGCGCAAAAAGCAGGAGGAATTGCTGCTTTTATTGATGCAGAGCACGCTTTCGACCGTTTTTATGCTGCTAATTTAGGTGTAGATATTGACAATTTAATTATTTCTCAACCTGATTATGGTGAACAAGCATTAGAAATTACAGAAAACCTTATTCGTTCTGGAGCAATTGATTTAGTTGTGATAGATTCTGTTGCGGCTTTAACGCCAAAGAGTGAGATAGAGGGAGAAATGGGAGATTCTAAAATGGGATTACATGCTCGATTGATGTCTCAAGCACTTCGTAAATTAACAGGAACAATAAGCAAAACAAATTGTACGGTAATATTTATAAATCAATTACGTGAAAAAATTGGTGTGATGTTCGGAAACCCTGAAACAACTACAGGAGGAAATGCATTGAAATTTTATGCGTCAGTACGATTGGACATTCGCAGAAGAACTCAAATTAAAGATGGCGATCAAGTACTAGGAAATAGTACAAAGGTTAAAGTTGTAAAGAACAAAGTAGCGCCACCATTTCAGATTGCAGAATTTGACATTATGTATGGAAAAGGAATTTCTAAAACCGGAGAAATTTTGGATTTAGGAGTTGAATATGGTATTGTTAAAAAGAGTGGATCTTGGTTCAGTTATGGAGAAACAAAACTTGGTCAAGGGAGAGATGCTGTAAAGCAGTTGATACAAGACAACCCTGATCTTGCTGAAGAACTTGAAGGAAAAATTAAAGAAGAGATTAAAAAATAAGCAAGTAATACCTTTAACTTATAGTTTAACTGCTGTTGATAATTCAATAGCAGTTTTTTTTACATTTATTTTATAAATATACAAGTTTCAAATACGATCATATTAAAAAAACAACAACTCTTAATCTTACATTATTACACAAGCCCTTAAGAGAAATGTATATTCTGTTTAAGAGTTTAAATTAATGCTCCAAAAGTTATTTTGAAAACATTTTAACCAACCACAAGATCAAATACAATCCAATACCAAATCCTGCAAAAAGGACAGCGAGAACGAAAGCAATTCTGATATGTGATGTTTTCCATCCTAATTTTTCACTAAGCCATTCTGATACTCCTAAAATCATAATCTGTTATTTTTTTTCGTAAATTTATTAAACCCCTGTACTTCCAAACCCTCCTTCTCCACGCTCTGTTTCTGAGAGGATACTTACTTCTTCCCATTCTGCACGTTCGTGTTTTGCAATAACCAATTGTGCAATTCGCTCACCGTCATTTATTACAAAATCTACATTAGATATATTGACTAATATCACACCAATTTCACCACGATAATCTGCGTCAATAGTTCCTGGAGAATTTAAGACGGTAATTCCTTTTTTTGCAGCAAGACCACTTCGTGGACGTACTTGAGCCTCAGTTCCGATCGGTAAAGCGATGAATAAACCTGTTTTTACAATAACTCTCTCGAGCGGCTTTAATGTGATAGATACGTTAATATTCGCACGTAAATCCATTCCTGCCGAACCTTGTGTTTCGTAATTAGGAATTTCGTGTTTTGACTTATTTATGATTTGTATGTTCATTTTTTCAAAATAGTTTTTAATTCTTCTTTTTCACTCCAATAAATAATTCCTGTAAATATCAATAGAAGAAAGGTTGAAATCCAAAAATTTCCTCGAAAATTTAAGAAAGATATTCCACAGATTAAAATAGATGCAATTAAATAATTTGCTATTTTTTTTAAATCATAATTTACTGGATAGTGTTTTTTTCCAACAAAATAAGATAGCACCATCATTGTTCCATAGGAAACTAATGTCGCCCAAGCCGAACCAATAAAACCAATTTTAGGGATTAACCACAAGTTCAATACAATCGTTAAAATTGCTCCAATTATAGAGAAATACATTCCGTATTTAGTTTTATCAGTCAGTTTATACCATATAGAAAGGTTGTTATAAATTCCTAAAAATAGATTGGCGAGTAAGATAATCGGGACAATAATTAAAGCGCTGAAATATTCTTTTTTCCCTAATAAAATTTGGGCGAAAAAATCTAGATAAAGTACAATAACCACCATAAATAAAGCGCCAACAATCGTAAACCAAGTTAAAATCTTAGCGTAGGTTTCTTTTGCGTTTTTATTATCAGCGTTATTAAAAAAGAAAGGCTCTGCTCCCAATCGAAACGCCATGATGTAAAGTGTCATAAATACGCCCAATTTATAACAGGCAGCATAAATTCCCATTTCTTGCTTGCCCACAAGATCTCCTAATAATAATTTATCCAAATTTTCATTGGTAACAAAAGCCAAACTTCCGATCATTATTGGCAGACTATACGACAACATTCTTTTTAATAATTTCCAGTCAAACGACAATTTGAAACGAAGCATTGACGGAGCTAATAGTAAAAATGTGACTGCGCTTGAGACAAGTCCTGCGATGAAAATATAGATAACTTTAGGGTAGTCATTGTAAGAAGATGAAATAAAATCAGGAATATACATTCCGTTTTCTACTGCATAAGGCAAATACCAAAGAAAGAAAATATTCAGTGTCGCAAAAATCAGAATATTCAGAATTTTATAAGCAGTAAATCGGATAGGTCTATTGGTTACTCGAAGATATGCAAATGGGATTACGACAAGCGTGTCTAGTATAATTGTCCAAATTAATATCTTGAAGAAAAGAGGGTTTTTAAACCCAAAAAAAGTTGAGATTGAATTATTGAACAGTAGCATCAAAATTAAAAAAAGAAATGTTGTAATTGTCAAGCTTATAAAAGAAGTAGATACAATTTTCCCCTTCTCTTTTTCTTTTGAAAAGAAACGAAAAAATGCCGTTTCCATTCCATAAGTTAGTAACGCGTTGAAATATGCAGCATACACGTAGTAATCAGTATTAACAGCATATTTTTCAGGATTTAAAGTAGAGGTATGCAACTTTACTAAAAAGATATTTATCGCTCTCGGTAAAACCGCAGCAATTCCATAGATAATAGTGTCTTTAAAAAAACGTTTTAATGTGCTCAAGGGTATAATTTCTATTGTCACAAATATAAGAATAAGCAGCAAAATTTATTTAAAAAGGCTACTTTTGATATATAAAAAATAATTACGTGAGTAACAAACCTAAGATAGCAGTTTTTGGAAGTGGAAGTTGGGCAACGGCAATTGTAAAAATGTTGTGTGAAAATATAGAAACTGTAGGATGGTATATGAGAAGCGAATCTACCTTAACCCATATTCGTAAAAACAATAATAACCCTAATTACTTAAGTTCTGTAGAGTTTAAAAACGACCAATTATTTTTGTCAAACGATATTAATGAGATGATTTCTTATGCTGATTATTTGATTTTCGTAGTTCCGTCTGCATTTGTAGAGGCAGAACTAAATAAAATCACAACATCACTGGACAGGAAAGTGTTGTTTTCTGCTATAAAAGGAATTATTCCTAGTTCAGGATTGATTGTTGGTGAGCATTTTCATGAGAAGTTAAAAGTGTCGTTTGAAAATATAGGAGTCATTACAGGACCATGTCATGCAGAAGAAGTAGCATTGGAAAGGCTATCATACTTGACGATTGCATGTCAAGATCAAGAGAAAGCAAAAACTATTGAAGAAAGTCTTGCGGGACGTTACATCAAAACCAAAATTTCTGACGACATCATTGGAACAGAATATGCTGCAATGTTGAAAAACATTTATGCGATTGCCGCAGGAATTGCACATGGACTGGGATACGGAGATAATTTTCAATCTGTCTTAATATCCAATGCGATTCGTGAGATGAAAAAATATATTAAAAAGGTTCATAAAATGAAGCGAAACATCAATGATTCTGCATATTTGGGGGATTTATTGGTAACAGGGTACTCCGTTTTTAGTAGAAATCGAATGTTCGGAAATATGATAGGAAAAGGATATACTGTGAAGTCGGCAATGATGGAAATGGTAATGGTTGCAGAAGGGTATTATGCAACGAAAAGCGCTTATGAAATCAATCAAAAAAACGGTGCAAATACGCCCATTATTGATACTGTATATAGCGTATTATATGAAGGTAAAGACGCTAAAAAAGAATTTCAAAAACTGACAGACCTGTTAGATTAAGACAAATGAAAAAAGACCCTTACGCTTCTTTACGTATTAAAGAATTCAATATTTTTTTATTGGTGCGTTTTGTATTGGTATTTGGCTGGTCGATGCAATTTATCATTATAGAGTGGCAAGTGTATAGCATTACCAAAAACCCTTTATCACTTGGAATAATTGGATTGATGGAAGTAATTCCTGCAGTTTCCATGGCTTTATTTGCAGGTCATATTGTGGATCAAAAGGAAAAACGAAACTTATTAGCGCTTTGTATTGCTGCGTTTTCTTTAATTAGTTTGGGATTGTTTTTTATCACTTGGCCAGAATTTATTGAAGGTTGGTCTACAAATACAGTTTTATATTCAATTTATGTTTTGGTATTTTTTGGAGGTTTTTTACGTTCCTTTTTTGGACCTACAATCTTTTCTCTTATCGCTTTAATAGTTCCTAAAAAATTATATCCTAATGCCGCAACATGGAGCAGTTCTACTTGGCAAATGGCCTCAGTTTTAGGCCCAGCATTTGCAGGTTTTTCTATTCATTGGATGGGAGTACATTGGTCATTGTGTATTGTTTTTGGACTGGTATTACTGTCTTTCTTTTTAGTGTTTTTTATCGAAAAAAAACCTATTTTAAACCCAAAGATTGGCGAACCGATCATGCAAAGTTTGAAAGAGGGAATTCAATTCGTTTATAAAACAAAAGCAATTTTAGGAGCGATAACTTTGGACATGGTTTCGGTACTTTTTGGTGGCGCAGTTGCTTTATTACCTATTTATGCACAGGATATTTTAAAAGTAGGCCCTGAAGGTTTTGGCGCTTTGAGAGCAGCACCTGCTATTGGCGCTTTTTTAACCATGTTAATTACAGCCTATATCCCGATAAGCAAAAATGCAGGAATGAAATTGTTATTTGCAATCTTTGGATTTGGTATTTGTATTATAGTATTTGGGATTTCATCCATCTTTTGGATTTCAATTGTAGCCTTGTTTTTCAGTGGAGTTACAGATGGAGTCTCTATGGTTATCCGACAGACGATCTTACAGTTAAAAACACCAGACCACATGCGCGGAAGAGTTGCTTCAGTAAACTCTATGTTTGTTGGTTCTTCTAATGAATTAGGAGCGTTTGAAAGTGGATTAACAGCTAAATTAATGGGAACAGTTACAGCGGTAGTTTTTGGAGGAACAATGACCTTAATTACAGTTGTTACAACAGGAATTGTATCTCCGTCATTTAGAAAACTAGATTTGACTAAAGATCTTGAAGAGCATGAAAATTCTTAAGAAAACGAAACTCTTACTTAATTCCCGTAGGTAAACCGTCGATACTTTCAGTATTTCTATCTTCCCAGTATTTTTCTATAGCGCCTTCCTTTTGATTTTCTGCCCAATCTTTTAGTTGATTCCGCTCACCTTGAAATTCATAATAAGGAATAGACATTCCGCAAGAGTCTTGAGCGCTTTCAACAGTTATATCGAAAATTTGTCTTCCGCCAAGCGTTTCAGGAAATAAAGAAATTAAGTTTTTCCATTCGGTATCATTTGGATGAATCGCTTTTCCTTTACCGTAAATTCTTAAAATATTAGGAGCACCTTGAAAAGAACAAAACATAATTGTAATACGTTGATTTTCTAAAATATGCGCAGCAGTTTCATTTCCACTTCCCGTAAAGTTTAACCACAAGATTCTATTTCCATTAACAACTTTTAAGGAGTCCATTCCTTTGGGTGATAGATTAATTCTTCCGTCGAAAGGAGCGGTTGCAACAAAGAACATTTTTTGTTCTGAAATGAATTTTTGAACTCTTGTAGTTAAGGACGTATAGAATTTTGACATTGCAGTTATTCAGATTAATAAACAAACAGTAATTTACAAAATTATTTTGCGAGAACACCTTTTTTATCCAATTCTAAAATAACCCTTAGAGCGCCTTCTTTTAAGGTGTTCTTGGCAAATAAAAATATTTTTTCAAAGAGTTTATTATTTATGAAAAAAGTAATTTTAAATTCGTTGTTGAGTTTGAAAAGTTCAGGCTGAATTAGTTCAACTTTGGCATAGGAATCAGCAGGAAGATTTTTAATTTTATGACGCATCAATGAAGTAGCATCTTTTTCATCAGATCCGTGAGAAACAATTAAGACCATTTCTAAATTTTCAGACTTATTGTTGATGATATACACATTCCAATCATCCGTTCTGAAAGTAGTGTTATATTCTTTAACAACAGCTATAAGCACATCGGAAACCTCAGGAATTTGAATATCTTTTTTCACTTAAAAAAGATTAAAGGACAGATTTAAACTGCTCTAAAAAACGCACATCGTTTTCGTAAAACATTCTGATATCTGGAATTTGATATAACAACATAGCGATACGTTCTATTCCCATTCCAAATGCATAACCTGTATACTTTTCAGGGTCAATATCAGCGTTTTTTAAGACATTAGGATCTACCATTCCACATCCCATAATTTCTAACCAGCCCGTTCCTTTGGTGATTTTATGATCAATTTCAGTTTCAAGACCCCAATAAATATCTACTTCAGCACTTGGTTCTGTAAAAGGAAAAAAGGAGGGACGCAAACGGATTTTAGATTTCCCAAACATCTCTTTGGTAAAGTATAATAAAGTCTGTTTTAAATCTGCAAACGAAACATCAGTATCGATATATAGACCTTCAACTTGATGAAAAATACAATGAGAACGCGCTGAAATATCTTCATTTCTAAAAACTCTTCCAGGAGAAATAGTTCTTATTGGCGGTTGATTTTCTTCCATATAACGCACTTGAACAGAACTTGTGTGAGTTCTCAACAATACATCTGGATTCTGCTCGATAAAGAAAGTGTCCTGCATATCTCTTGCAGGATGATATTCCGGTAAGTTCAATGCGGTAAAGTTATGCCAGTCATCTTCAATTTCAGGGCCTTCAGAAACTGTAAATCCAATTTTAGAAAACACTTCTACTATGCGATTTCTTACAATAGAAATAGGATGGCGAGAGCCTAATTCAATAGGTTCTGATGGACGTGTTAAGTCTCCGTAAAAATTCTTAGTTTCGGCTTGACCCTCTAAAGATTCATTAAGTTCTTGAACTTTATCTGAAGCAGCATTACGCAAGTTGTTTAATGCTTGTCCTACATCTTTTTTAAGAGCAGCATCCACATTTTTAAACTCAGAAAAAAGGTCTTTTAATAAACCTTTACTTCCTAAATATTTTATTCTAAACGTTTCAATCTCTTCTTTTGAAGTCGTTTTAAAACTCTGTACATCACCAATAAGTTCTTTTACTTTATCTAACATCTTCAATTAAAATTAAGGTGTAAATTTAGTGTTTTTTACAGAGTTTTATCATTCATTTATAAACAAAAGGGCAACACTAAGCGAAATCGATTGAAATAAGGATATTTAGAAAAAAATAAAAATTATTTTTTATTTTGTCGATAAAGAAATTAACTATATTTGTATCATTAAAAATTTATATTATTCGTAAAAAAACACACCTGAAATTATGGAGTTAAAAATTAAAGGATTTATGGATTTGGTTAAAAAAAGAAATAACCACGAGCCAGAATTTTTACAAGCCGTTCAAGAAGTTGCAGAAACTGTAATTCCTTATATCATAAATCATGATATTTATCACGGTAAAAATATCTTGTTAAGAATGGTAGAGCCAGAGAGATTAATATCTTTCAGAGTTTCTTGGGTAGATGATAAAGGTGAAATACAAGTAAATAGAGGGTATAGAGTTCAGATGAATTCTGCAATAGGACCATATAAGGGAGGTTTGCGGTTTCATCCTTCAGTAAACGCAAGTATTCTAAAGTTTTTAGCTTTTGAGCAAGTGTTTAAAAATTCTTTAACAACTTTACCTATGGGTGGAGGAAAAGGAGGTTCTGATTTTGACCCAAAAGGAAAATCAGATAACGAAATTATGCGTTTTTGCCATTCATTTATGGGTGAATTATTTAGACACATTGGTCATAATACAGACGTTCCTGCTGGAGATATTGGTGTTGGAGGACGTGAAATAGGCTTTATGTTTGGAATGTATAAAAAGTTAAATAACACATTTACAGGAGTTCTTACTGGTAAAGGTGCTTCTTGGGGAGGTTCTTTAATTAGACCAGAAGCAACAGGTTATGGTACTGTATATTTTGCACAAAACATGTTAATGCGTAAAGAAGATTCGTTTGAGGGTAAAAAAGTAGTTATTTCTGGTTCTGGAAACGTAGCGCAATATGCTGCTGAAAAAGCCATAGAATTAGGAGCAACTGTTTTAACATTGTCAGATTCTGGAGGTTATATTTTAGATGAAGAAGGCATCAATACAGAAAAGTTGAAGCATGTAATGTACATCAAAAACGATAAAAGAGGAAGAATTAGCGAATACGTAGAGAAATATCCAAACGCAAAATATGTTGCAGGAGAAAGACCTTGGTCTGTAAAATGTGATATTGCTTTGCCATGTGCAACTCAGAATGAGTTAAATGGAGACGAAGCAAAAGCATTAATTACAAACGGTTGTATGTGTGTTTCTGAAGGAGCAAACATGCCTTCTACACCAGAAGCAATTCATGAGTTTCAAAAAGCAAAAATTTTATTTGCTCCAGGAAAAGCCTCTAATGCTGGAGGTGTTGCTACTTCTGGTTTAGAAATGAGTCAGAATTCATTGCGTTTAAGTTGGTCTCGTAAAGAAGTAGATGATAAATTAAAAGATATTATGGAAGACATTCATGATTCATGTGTAAAATATGGAGAGAATAAAGATGGTACAATAGACTATATAAAAGGGGCAAATATTGCTGGTTTTGTAAAGGTTGCAGATGCAATGTTAGCGCAAGGAGTAGTTTAAGAGCAACGTTTTTATATAAAATTAAAAAGCGCATCAATATTGATGCGCTTTTTTTATTTTAACAGTTAAATTTAAAACTTATGTTTATTCAAAAAAATAATATTGTTGAAGGCAAACATATCAAGCCGTGTTTGGTAGATATTTTCTATACGAGCAATAATAAACCAAAACCAATTGTTGTTTTTTGCCATGGATACAAAGGCTTTAAAGATTGGGGAGCATGGGGTTTAATGGCAGAAGCATTTGCTGAAGCGGGTTTTTTCTTTGTCAAATTCAACTTTTCTCATAACGGAGGAACTGCTGAACAGCCTCTTGATTTTCCAGATTTAGATGCTTTTGGAAATAATAATTACACAAAAGAATTAGACGATTTAGAAACAGTTATTGATTGGGTTCTTACCAATTCCAGTTTAAAAAAAGAAATAAATACTGACGATATTTCATTAATTGGACATAGCAGAGGCGGAGGGATTGTTACTATAAAATCAGAAGAAGATATGCGCATAAAAAAGGTGATTACTTTAGCAGGAGTTTCTGATTATAAATCTCGATTTCCTAAAAATGAACGTTTTCAAAAATGGAAAAAAAGCGGCGTTTATTATGTAAAAAACGGCAGAACTCATCAAGAAATGCCACATTTTTATCAATTTTACGAAGATTTTGATAAAAACGAAAACCGCCTAACGATAGCAAGAGCTGTTAAAAAATTACAGATTCCACACTTGATTATTCACGGAGATAATGATACTTCTGTTTCGATAAATGAAGCAATAAGTCAACATAAATGGAACCCAAAAAGCCAATTAGAAATTATTAAAGGAGCCAATCATGTGTTTGGAACTTCACACCCTTGGAAAGAATCAAAACTATCTAACGAATTAGAAATAGTTACACAACGCTGTTTGGAATTTTTAAGTTAACTGTCATTCCCAATCGAGTTATGAATGACAAATAAATTATTTCCTTTTTAAATAATTAACAGAGTTTAAATTCTGTTTAATTATTTTTGAAAGATGGAACTAGAACCTCCTTTTCGAAAAATAATTCATGTAGATATGGATGCCTTTTATGCATCTGTAGAGCAAATGGACAACACTGAATTGGCAGGAAAGCCAGTTGCTGTTGGTGGTGACGGAGATCGCGGAGTGGTTTCTGCAGCGAGTTATGAAGCTAGAAAATATGGTGTTCGTTCCGCAATGAGTGGATTTATTGCTCGGAAAAATTGTCCTCATTTAATTTTTGTTCCACCAAGATTCAGTCGTTATAAAGAAATTTCTCAACAGGTTCGTAAAATTTTTTATGAATATACCGATTTAGTTGAGCCGCTTTCATTGGACGAAGCGTATCTTGATATTACAGTCAATAAAAAAGGAAATCCTTCTGCGACATTGGTTGCTGAAGAAATTCGTCAGGAAATATATAAACGCGTTGGTTTAAGAGCTTCTGCAGGAATCTCTTATAATAAATTCATCGCTAAAGTTGCGTCGGATATTAACAAGCCAAATGGACAAAAAACTATTCCTCCTGAAGAAGCGATAGAATTTTTAGAGAAATTGGATATTAAAAAATTCTATGGAGTTGGTAAGGTTACTGCTACGAAAATGTATAACCTCGGAATTTTCAATGGAAAAAATTTAAAAGAAAAATCAGTTGCCTTTTTAACGGATCATTTTGGAAAATCAGGAGGACATTATTATAATATTGTGCGAGGAATCCATAACGGAAAAGTAAATCCTAATCACACTCCAAAATCGGTGGCAGCCGAACATACGTTCCCTAGAAATCTTACTTCGGAAATTTATATGATGGAAAGATTGGATAAAATTGCTGACGAACTAGAACTACGCCTTAAAAAATCAAAATTAGCCGGAAAAACAGTAACTTTAAAAATTAAATACAGCGATTTTACACAGCAGACAAGAAGTAAAACATTGGCATATTTCATAAAAGAAAAAGCGATACTTCTTGAAACAGTTCGAGAACTATTATATCAAGAAAGAATGAAAGATTCCGTACGACTTTTAGGTATTTCGGTGACCAATTTAAATGTGAATACAAAGAGAAAAGAGAAAGTAATTGACATCCAGTTAAAATTAGAATTCTAATGATAAAAACTGTAATAACAGACTCTTACGATAAAAATTTTACGGCACTTGTGAAGTCTCTTGATGCATATTTAAAAATTACAGATGGAGAGGATCATGAGTTTTATAATCAATACAATAGTATTGATACATTAAATCATGTAATTGTGGCTTATAAGGGTGATGCCTTTTTAGGATGTGGAGCAATTAAAAGATATAATAAAGATGTTGTAGAAATAAAAAGAATGTATGTAAAGCCAAATGGCCGAGGGCTTGGAATTGCAACGAAAGTTTTAAAAGCATTAGAAGTATGTGCAAAAGAGCTAGGTTATAAAAAATGCATTCTAGAAACAGGAATAAGGCAAGTAGAAGCAGTAAATTTTTATAAAAAAAACGAATATAAATTAATTTCAAACTATGGCCAATATGCAAATATGGAAGAAAGCCTTTGTTTTGAAATAGAAGTATAAAATAACCGTATGAGCTTTAGTTATTGGGAGTTAAAAAGTTGGTTTTCTAATGTTGATTTTGCAATCATCGGAAGTGGTATTGTTGGGTTGAATACGGCAATCTATTTACAAGAAAAACATCCAAAAAGCAAGATTCTTGTGCTAGAAAAAGGGTTATTACCTAATGGCGCAAGTACAAAAAATGCTGGCTTTGCCTGTTTTGGGAGCTTGTCAGAAATTAGGGATGATTTAGAAAGACACTCAGAACAAGAAGTGTATGATTTAGTTGAAAAACGATTGGAAGGATTACAATTATTGCGTGAGAATTTAGGAGATGCTAATATTGGCTTTAGACAATATGGAGGTTATGAATTATTTTCTAATGAGGATAATCTGTTTGATAAATGTGTTGCTGATAAAGAAAAAATCAACCTCCTTTTAAAACCTATTTTCAAACAAAACGTTTTTTCTGTCTGTGAGAATAAATACGCTTTTAAAAAAGTAAAAGACAACTATTTTTTCAATCAATATGAAGGTCAGATTGACACAGGAAAAATGATGACATCGTTGATGCTTCTCGCACAAAAAAAGGGAATAAAAATCTTAAATAATGTGGAGGTTACTAAAATTTCAGATACAGGAGAAATAGCTTTAAACAACAATTTTTCTTTTACGTCTCATAAAGTTTTAATCGCGACCAACGGATTTGCCAATCAATTTTTAAAAGAGGACTTACAACCAGCAAGAGCGCAAGTTTTAATTACAAAACCTATAGAAAACCTTCAGATTAAAGGAACATTCCATTTAGAAAA
>Ga0307488_10001508_pt1 | contig 19400 bp, 13 predicted proteins | sample SB02metaG_FD_202248 | JGI IMG/M metagenome (GOLD analysis project Ga0307488, IMG submission 202248) | Sea-ice brine microbial communities from Beaufort Sea near Barrow, Alaska, United States - SB 0.2 | ecosystem: Environmental > Aquatic > Marine > Coastal | place: USA: Alaska | collected... | reverse complement strand
TCCCATCATGGTGAGTCAATCTAATAGGAATGGCTTTAAGACGAAGATTTAAAGCCAAAGGAGCCTAGTTATTAAATACTCACGGTCGGCTTTCTGCGCGAAGTTGTCTTAGGCAGCTGAACGGCAATTGCGGTCATACGAACATTAAGATATCAAATGAGCGTTTAGTACCAATAACGGGCTTTTCGGCCTCAATATTATTTGCATTACTGAAGAAAGCTGACGTTTCAAAATCATCATCGAAGGGCGAGGATGGGCAGGTGGCCGTCGTACCTGTTTTTATTAAAAACTTCCTTTATGAGCTAATTATAGTTATATGATTGAGTAAACCGTGACGGGAACCTGATCTCTCAATTCAGCCATTTGAATATGAAAGTCGACTGTTCAATGAATAGTATTTTGAAACTTCTAAAAAAAGGCCACTAAGCTATCAACGATTGTGCTGTCTAGTGGCCACCTTGAATTCTAATATGTCAGGATCAAGTTCGAACTAGTGCACATTAACTAAGAAACTTCTGCCAAGGACCTGTTACAGCAAGCGTTAGCGCCGGTGAGTATAGATTTACAAAAAACACATTCCCGTCAGGGGAAAAACAGCCGCCAGCGGGCTCTGTCTGCCACCGTACTTTAGCAAAATCATAAATACGACCGTCGGGTGTGATACCTTTTATATGATTATCGACAGTGTCAGTATATTGGTCCTCGCAAACCATTAAATGCTGATTTGGTGCTACACAAATGTTATCCCCATAATTAAAGGTAAGTTTGTCAGCACTTTCGACAAATAAGCTAAGACTACCTGGATATTCTTCTTCGTTCTTTTCACCTTCGAATTTAGAAGGAACATATCTCATTATTTGTCCAATCTTCTCAGAACCACCGCTTGAACAACAAAAATATAACTCATTTTCCGCCCAATGTATTCCTTCACCTCTTGCAAATAGGGCCGCTCCAGCCTCAAAACCTTGCTGCCTGAGGTCATCATTTGGACTTTGTACATCACTCAGGTCAATCCATTTAGTTGCGTAGTTATCGCCAATTTTCATAGTTTCTGAATGCCAGTTACGAGTGTCAAACTTTTCTTTTTTAACAATTACTAAGGCTTGTAACCGGCCACCATCGGCTAGTTTTTTTGGTGTCTTAGGGATAAATCTGTAGAAGAGGCTGTCAGCACGGTCTTCAGTCAAATAGACAATATTTGTTTTCGGATCAACGCATGCGGCTTCATGGTTAAACCTTCCCATGGCTAGCAAGGGAGTAGCTTTAGTCAACGATGTAACATTCGCTGGAACCTCAAATATATAGCCATGATCCTTGCTATTTTCTTCAGATACCTTTTGCACCGACTCTTCGCAAGTCAACCAGCTATTCCAAGGTGTTATTCCTCCAGAGCAGTTTCTAATAGTGCCTATTAATGACATAAATTGCCGCTCTAAGCGCTCTGTTTTTAAGTTATAAATGAGATGACTAGTTCCACCTGGTAATGCCTGTTGGTGTCGATTAATATCATAGGCAAGATCGAGGTTTATTTTATTTGAATGAGCCAGGTTTTTTGGCGCTGATATCGTTGTTGAGATTTCATGATTGCGAACTAAAACCACTCTGTCTTCATCTAATGCAAAGCAGCCCATCCCATCGGCTTGGTCGGGAACGACTAGACTGTCTGACATAGTCTCCCCCAGAGCTGATATCACTCGATATGAAAAGCCAGAAGGTAAATCAAGTATGCCTTGTGGGTCGTTGTTCAACTTGCCGTAACCCAATGTTTTTGAAAGTAGTTGATTGGAAAGACCCGCATTTTTAGCTAATACGTGTTGTGATAGACCAGTAAAAGCTAAAGCCACTAAACCTTGATTAAACGCTCTTCTTGAAATCATTTCCTTCCTCGTTTTATTAATTTGTTCGTTAAATCTAGGCACAACCTGCACATTATTCTTATTACATTATGTTTGGTAATGCTGTAACCGTTTGTTTTTGTATGCCTAATTTTTCAATACCCAGCTGAATGTTATCACCCACATTCAGATAAACTGGCGGTTTTTGACCTAAACCCACCCCCGGTGGTGTGCCGGTTGAAATCACGTCACCCGGTTGTAGACTCATAAACTGACTTAAGTAACTCACAATAAAAGCGGGCTTAAATACCATAGTACGGCTGCTACCATTTTGATAACGTTTGCCATTGACTTCAAGCCACATATCTAAATTGGTTGGGTCGCCTACTTCATCGCTAGTTACTAACCATGGGCCGATAGGTCCAAAGGTATCGCAACCTTTGCCTTTGTCCCATTGGCTGCCGCGCTCAAGTTGAAACGCTCGTTCAGATACATCGTTACAAACGCAGTATCCCGCTATATATTGCTCTGCTTCGTCTTCAGACACATATTTGGCTTCTTTACCTATGACTAACGCCAGTTCTACCTCCCAGTCCATTTTAGTACTGTTTTTAGGCTTGATGATGTCGTCGTCAGGGCCGCAAATTGCGCTGGTGGCTTTAGTAAATACTTCCGGCTCGCTGGGCAATTGCATACCCGATTCAGCGGCATGGTCGCTATAATTCAAGCCGATACAAATGAACTTACCTACTCTACTAACACAAGGCCCTATTCGCGTACCTTTTGGTACCAAGGGCAGAGTGGTTAAATCTAGTACTTTTATTTTTTCTAAACTGGTGGCATCTAGCATATTTCCAGCAATGTCATCCACAACACCTTCAAGACTACGGATATCGCCGTTGTCGTCTAATATCCCCGGTTTTTCATGGCCACTTTCGCCAAAACGCAATAATTTCATTGTTTAGTCCTGTAATGTGAATTTTAAATTTTTGAGCTAAGAGCTATACAGTGACTCCCAATGACTAAAGTCTTTACTCTTTTAAATCTCGTAGCTCGAAGTTAGAAACTCGCAGCTTCCACTTTATTAGTTATTTAAGGTGACAAAGCCGCCATCGATTGGGAAGTTACTACCTGTTATAAACGCTGCCTCATCCGAGCATAGATAAGCAATCAAGGCCGCAATTTCGTCGGCGTGTCCCATGCGTCCCATAGGTTGGCTCTTGGACAGTTTTTCAAACATCTCAGCGCGATTATCGGGATAATTTTTATCTAAAAAATTATCTACAAATGGGGTGTGCACTCGACCCGGTGCAATGCAATTGCAGCGAATACCATCTTTTACATAATCTCTGGCAATGGAATAGGTCATGGTTAATACCGCTCCTTTACTCATGGAATAGGCAAAACGATCTGCAATACCAACGGATGATGCAACCGAAGCAAGGTTTATAATCACTCCCTTTTTACGGTCTTTCATGGCTTTGATACAAGCTAATGTTGTGTTGTATACACCCTTGACATTGACATTGTATAGACGATCAAGATCTGCCTCGCTTGTCTGTTCAATATTGCCGATATGCGCGATACCCGCGTTGTTAATGAGCATGTCTATGCAATGGGTATGCTGAATTTCAGCCAATACCCCATTAACCTGAGCATGGTTAGAAACATCGCAGGCATAGGTGCTAACGGTATCGCCATTGGCTAAAATTTTGTCGGCGGTCTGTTGTGCTGCCTCTAAAGACAAATCCAAGACAATAATATGCGCACCTTCTTGGGCCAAACGCAGGCAGACACTTTGGCCTATACCACTGCCACCGCCAGTGACCAATGCGGTTTTATTTCTTAATCGAAGACACATAATTTACCTTTAAGTATTACGTTGCTCACTTGAGTTAAGTGGACAATTGATAAAAGTTGATCGCAGTTTTAGACCAAATTTGTGTTTGTTGTTCTGGGCACACAGAAGACAAAAATGCCTCGGTTAAACTGATCCACTGTGAATAATCTGTGGCTAAATTTAATACTGGCCAATCGCTGCCCCACATCAAACGAGATGCTGTAAAAGTATTCAATAGATGCTGCATATAAGGGATTAAACAATCGAAATCAGGATTATGCCCCGCTTCTGTCACTAAGCCCGATAACTTGCAATACACGTTATTAAGTTGAGCGAGGGCAGCAATATCTGCAGCCCATTGCTCAAATTGTTGGTCCGCAATATCAGGTTTTGCGGCATGATCTATGACTATTTTGAGCTTTGGATATCTTTGCGCCAAAATCAATAAGGCTGGTAAATGTCTAGGTTTGACCAATGCATCGAAGCATAAGCCCAACTGTATCAGAGTAAAAAATCCCGTACTTAATTCTTCTTTAAGCATCCAGTCATCATCATTAATATCTTGGATCATTAGGCGGATCCCTTTGAAGTAAGGACTCCTAGACAGCTTTGCTAAGTGATAGGGTGCGTCAATGCTTTGCATATCAACCCAGCCGACCACACCCGCTATAAAATCCGTAGTTTCTGCCAGCGATAACATATATTCTGTTTCCGCCATATCTGGCGCCGCTTGCACTAATACGGTTCTGTCTATGCCTGATTTTTTTAATAAAGGACGAAGGTCATCCGCAGAAAAGTCCCTATATATCGCTCCCATATCTTCAGTGAGCCAATGGTAATAACCGAAATCACGTTTCCAAAAATGCTGATGGCTGTCAATTCGCATTTATAAGGTCACTCGCTTTTACTGCAGTTGGCACAGGTGCTGCTTTATCCAACAAATTAGCGGCTTTAAGACTTTGCCAAAATTCATTGGGTATAGCTTGGTGGAATAAGTCGATGGTGCTTTGTATTCTGGAAATATTGCCTAACCCAGGTATGACAGTTACAACACTCGGATGGGCAAGTGGAAATTGCAGGGCGGCAGCGGCCAATGTGACATGGTACTCATCACAGATAGTTTCAATTTTAGCGACCCGTTCAATTATTTCAGCTGACGCCGGCGCATAGTTATAATTGGCGATGCCTTTGCCTCTTACCCCGGTCGCTAAAATGCCTGAATTGTAGGGACCACCTATGATGATAGAGCAGTTGCGTGCTTGGCACTTGGGCAGAAACGTCTTTAAAGACTCCTGCTCTAGCAAGCTATAGCGCCCAGCTAGTAAGAAACAATCCCAATCCCCATAATCCATGGCTTGTTCACAGACTTGGTATTCGTTAACGCCTAATCCTATGGCTTTTACTAACCCTTGACTACGCAGCTCATCCATCGCTTTGTAGCCACCTTGCATAGCAATAGGGAAGTGTTTGTCATTTTTATCGCCGTGGGTATCACTACCAATATCATGCATATACAGAATATCAATTCTATCTAAACCTAAACGCTGAAGGCTGTCTTCAAAGGAGCGCATAATGCCGTCATAACTGTAGTCATACTGAATATCAAACGGCATCGGTGAGACAAAACCGTGTCGCTCTTTAGCGTATCCTGCAGGTTTGAGAATACGCCCAACCTTAGTTGAGAGTATGTATTCCTTGCCTTGCAGCGGACGTAATAAATCGCCAGTGCGCCTTTCGCTCAAGCCTTGGCCATAATGAGGTGCGGTATCAAAGTGACGAAAACCAGCTTGCCAAGCTGCATCTAACACGGCTTTAGACTCTTGGTCACTGATACTGTGATACAGGTTGCCAAGTGGCGCACAGCCGAAACCTAAAGTATCGACTTCTAGACCGGTACTAGCGATCTGTCTTTTACTTATCTTCTTGTCTATTAATGGGGGATTTTGCATCCGATTAATCCTTTACGAGAAACTGCGGTAAGTCTGAAACAGTCGCGCAGCCCAATTGATTCATCACTTGTTCAAGTTGCGTTTTTAAGCAATTGATAGTGTGCACGCCACCTTTATTACCTAAGGCGCCAACACCATAAACAAAAGGGCGGCCTAAAAACGTAAAGTCAGCGCCACACGCCAATGCTGAGGCAATATTGGTGCCTGAGCGTAAACCGCTGTCCATAAATATTTTGATATCTTTGGCATATTTTGCGACCGCTTTTTGTAAAGGTGCAACTGGAGATTCACCTACATCTAGTTGCCGGGCGCCGTGATTCGACATCACCACAGCATCGGCACCTAGAGAGATAGCCGCAGCCACATCATCTTGGTTAATCAGGCCTTTTATAATCAGTGGACCTTGCCAAAAGTCGCGAATTGGCTTGAGTCCGTCTATATCCACCCGTCCCATTACCGTTTTATTCATAAAAGCGGCGAGTTGGTCAGTAGGCATACCTTTGGGCATATAAGGTTTGAGTGTTTGCATTTCTGGCTTACCGGCAAGGGCAGTTTCGTACAACCAGCGAGGGCAACCCAGCATTTGCAAAATATTTGTCAGGGTCATTTTAGGCGGCATCGCTAAACCATTTTTCATGTCTCTTGGCCTGTAACCAAAAGTCGGCACATCCACAGTGACTACTAATGCTTTGTAACCAGCCTCATTGACCCGCCTTAATAAATCTTCACGAATAACTGAATCCGTAGGATTATAAAGTTGATACCAGGCTTTACCTTCGGATATTTCTGCAATGGTTTCCAAGCTGGTGGACGACACCGTACTGAGTACATAAGGGATGTTTAGGTCAGCCGCCGCTTTAGCCAAAATCTCTGGTGCTTTAGGCCACATCAAACCTTGCAAACCTATAGGAGCAATGCCAAAAGGCGCACTGTATCTATGTCCAAACAACTCCACTGACATATCCGATTTTTCAAAAGGCTTTAACAACTGACTTCGAAGCTGTACTGCTTGAATATCTTTTCGATTTCGCGCCAGACCAATTTCGTCGTGGCATCCACCTTCAAGGTAATCAAACGCAAAACCCGGCATGCGTTGGCGTGCACGTTGTTTTAAAGATGCTATATCAGGCAACTTAGGTTCAAAAAAATTATTCATTAAGAAGCTAATTTCACTGCTTTGTTAAGACGTTTTTGCCATTCACTACCCGTGGGGTAAGTGAAGGCAGCTACACTTTCTTCAAACATTTTAATGCTATAACCCGCCTTGGACGGTGCCACATAAGCACCATTTTTAATTTCGCAAGGGTCAACAAAATGTTCATGTAGATGGTCAACAAATTCGACGACCCGATCGTCTAAATTTGCTGAAATATGAACGTAATCGATCATCGATAAGTGTTGCACGTATTCACACAGACCCACGCCGCCTGCGTGAGGACAAACAGGTTTATCAAACTTCGCAGCCAACATATAAACCGCTAATATTTCATTAACGCTAGCGAGTCGACATGAATCTATCTGCACTACATCTATAGCATCATTGGCAATTAATTGCTTAAACATAATTCTGTTATGGCAATGTTCGCCTGTTGCAACTTTGATGTTTCCAATATTTTCTTTAATTTTTTTATGCCCAAAAATGTCATCTGGGCTGGTGGGTTCCTCAATAAACCATGGATTGACGTGGGCAAGCTGGTTAGTCCACTCAATCGCTTCATTAACCTCCCAAATCTGATTGGCATCGATCATTAATTTAGTTTCATCGCCAATGACTTTTCTGGCAATTTCACAACGCCTTATGTCACTTTTTAAATCTTGCCCTACTTTTAATTTTATATGTTTAAAGCCTTGGTCTATAGACTCTTTACATAAGCGAGCTAGTTTTTCATCGCTATATCCTAACCAACCGGCAGAGGTTGTGTATGAGGGGTAACCGTGTTCTTGCAAATAGGCAATCCGTTCGGACTTGGTTGCATCATTCGCTTGTACCATTTGCAATGCTTCATCTTTGGTCAATTCGTCGGTGAGATAGCGAAAATCGATACAATTAACAAATTGTTTGGGACTCATATCGGCTAATAATCGCCAAAGGGGTTTGTCCTCGTAACGGGCCCACATATCCCAAACAGCGTTCATCACCCCACCGACCGCCATGTGTATTACGCCTTTTTCGGGGCCTAGCCAACGTAATTGGCTATCAGAACGAAGTTGATCATAAAAAGCCCCAATGTTGGCCTTTATGGTATTTAGATCGTGACCAACTACCAAGTGACTAAGCGCCTCGACAGCAACACAACAGATATCGTTACCTCTACCTATAGTAAAAATCAGCCCATAACCAGTGTCACCATTCTCTGTTCTTAATACTATATAGGCCGCAGAATAATCAGGATCTTTGTTGGCTGCGTCCGAACCGTCCAAACTTTCAGACGTGGGAAAGCGAATATCGTGTGTTTGTAGAGATATAATCTTATTTGTCTGATTCATGTTGACTTAATTCATATATAAAAATAAATAGTGCATATAAAATTATCGTTTTCTACGTATAATGTCAACTATTTACTACAGGGAATTTTGTTAATACTAGTGAGATTTTTAATTTGTTGAACTAACTTGCTCTCATTAAAAATGTAACGCATCATTGGTGTTGTGCATTACATGACAGTTATAAACTAAATGATAGTAAGGATTATTGATGACAAAGCCAGTTGTAAATGAAGAGTCTAGCAAACGCAAAACCTACAGTGCGCCAGCACTGGAAAAAGGCTTAGACATATTAGAGTTATTGTCAAACGAAGCCGAGGGTTTAAATATTGGCGAAATTACGAAGAAGCTTAATAGATCTGTAGGAGAGATATTTCGAATGCTAGTGGTACTGGAGCAAAGGGGATATGTATCGCTAGAGCCCGGCAGTGGTAGGTATACTTTGACTTTAAAAATGTTCGGTTTAGCTCATCGCTTTCCACCGGTCAAAAGATTGACTAGTGCGGCAGCACCTATTTTGCGCCTTTTGTCTTATGACATCGAGCAATCTAGCCATCTTGTTATTTACTACGAAGGCAAGGGACATGTTGTTGTACAACAGGATTCACCTTCCGAAAGAGTGTTTAGCGTCCGCTTAGGTGCTGAAGCTCCCCTGATAAGTACTTGTTCTGGGCATTTGCTGTTGGCCTTCGCTGATCTACATACTCGTGAGCAGATGGTAAGCCGTATTCCTGCCCATCACCCTAATGGCAAAGACCTAGATATTGAAAAAATGGTAAGAAAGGTATTAAGTCAAGGCTACCAAAATATCAATAGTGAACAAGCACATGGCATTCAGGATATAGGGTATCCGGTGTTTGATTACCAGTCTCAGGCAGTCGCCGCATTAGTTGTGCCCTTTTTTGAATACTTAGATGGCTCTCACCATACAAGTGCTGAAGCGGCTCATCCCTTAATCAAACAAGCTGCACGGGATATTTCGAGCTCTTTAGGCTACGTTCCAAGTTAATACCTTTTCATGTCATGGGAGCGGATATTAATGCTCCTGCAAAATCTCTATATATCGCACATTAGTCTGCGGCCTTTATTTAAAATGGTCGTGGAGAAATCTTTATACTCTGGCTGTTCAGCCACATTTAAGTTAAAGTAAAATTCAAATATAAAATTTAATTCCATATACAAATAAGTTTGCATATGTTAAAAATTTGTGAGAATCTTTGTTTAATTTACATACAAAAAGTAATTTTATGAATGCTCTGTATTTTATCTCGTTCTCGATTTAGGCAAGTCATAAAAATGTGGATGTAATAATTCGCTCACAATTCAGTAACCAAACTGTAATAATCTTCGCTTAATATTGCATAAGTGAACATATATTTCACCTATAAATTTAAAGTGGGCTGTATTGTTATATTTATTAAATACAAAATCCGTTTTAGGGACATTAATTATAAATGTGGAGTAATAAAGTGGTTAAATTTGAAAAGAAATATTTAGCTTTTTTCATATCAATAGCGTGTACACAGGTGTATGCCGCACAAAATACTGTTACTGAAACTGATGATAAAAAGGTCAACGATGAAGAGTCTGTTCCATTCAACAGTAGAAAAGAAGAAATCGAGAAAATCGTTGTTTACGGCAGAAAGCAAGCTGATATTTTGGCTATCAATGCAAAACGTGATGCTAAAAATATCCTTGAAGCAATCTCGCAAGACGAGTTAGGGCGGCTTCCAGATAATAACTTGGGCGAAACACTCGGGCGAGTTTCAGGGGTTTCTACTGTTTTGGATGAAGGCGTAGGCAGATATGTATCGATCCGCGGATTAAAACCAGAATTTGTAAATGTGACTGTAGATGGATCTGGGCTAGCTTCGGCTGCACGTACGTTTGATGAAAATGGTGGACGTGCTACAAATTTGGAGGCACTCGATCCTGATTTTATAGGCAAAATCGAAGTCTATAAGTCAGTTTCAGCTGATATGGACGGGGATGCTATTGGTGGAGCTGTTAATTTTGTATCGCGAACCGCATTTGATTTAAAAGAAAATCAAGATCATTTCACCGTTATTAGTGCCTCTGTAGGCGCGAACTCAATGGATGAAATTCCTTACTCTGAAAATGATACCAATACCAAATTGAAAATTAGCCATATTCATAAGTTTGGCGATGATGACCAATTTGGCCTAGTGGTAACAGCATCTCAAAAAGATGAAAATAAAGATATTATTAAAAAAGGGATTCATTACTGGAATGGAAGCCTCACACCTTCTGGTGCACCATATGATGGTTTGGTTTTTGAGGAAAAGAAAAAAACAGGTGGTAGCGTAAAATTTGAATACCAACCTTCAATGGACTTTTATGGCTTTATATCAGCTATATATTCAGATGAAGAGAGCAGTTGGGATAAAAATGAACATATTGTGTGGGGTGGTTTAAACCCTGAACAAGGAACAATTACTGATTCATTAGCGCTACTGCAGCACAAAGACTCATATTTTGGTACTGATGGTACCACTCTTAGTTCGGGTATTAACTGGACTGTAAATGATTCAAATGAATTACAAGTTAGAATTTCGACATCACAAAGTGAATCTTTTTTAGAAGAAGACCGAATTCAATGGCAAGGACAATCACTCAATGGTTCACTAACATCTAACGGTCGTAAATTTGACTATTTATTAGACCCTATTAGTAACGCTTTGTTTGGTGACAAAACCCAGTATAGGATTGGCGATGCTCGTTATAAAAATAATAAAGCTGAACAAAGTGAAGACAGTTTTAGATTTGACTGGGCTAACAACGATGATGGCGCTAATGGTAATTGGGGCTACAAGGTTGGTAGCAAATATAAAAGTAAGGAATATAATTTCACCGAACTATTCGCTCGATATCAAAACTATCAGGGTGATGACCAGTTCCATGATTTAATTTCATCATATGCCTACCAATCGCCCTCTTCAAACACAAATTTGTTGTATGCAGATGTTAATGCTATTTCAAATCGTGTTGGGGGTTTTAATGATTTCTTAACGGGTGGTGACTTCAATAGAGTTCGGGATTTTTACGACAATGCAAGAGATTTCGATTCTGAAGAAGAGGTCACTGCAGCCTATGGTTTAGTATCTTATTTTACTGAGAACCTAGATGCGAGAATAGGAGTGCGATTTGAACGTACTAAATATATAGGAACAAATCGTAAAGGTAGCGTGCAGGACGCTGAAGTAGAGACAAACACTGGCAAATACAACGACATACTGCCGTCCGCCTCGGTAAATTATCGGATAGGCGACGATATTCAATTGAGAGCAGCCTACAGCGAAACGTTAGGTCGCCCCAATATGGATCAGTACGTTTTTGTGCAAACTGATCCCAATTTAAATACTGGCGTCTATTTTGTTAACCCCGGTGATTTAAACCCTAGAGGGTCAAGTAATATTGATTTAGCCGCAGAGTATTATTTCGACAATGGTGCAAGCTTACTGTCATTTGGGTACTTCAGTAAAGATATCGATAACGAAATTGTAACTATTCAAGTGCCATATCAATATCAAATTGACGACATAACAACAATTGACTCTTACTACTTGTTAGCTACAAATGCTGGTGAAGGAAAAGTTGACGGTATCGAATTATCTTTTGTTAAAACACGATTTGATTTTTTACCTAGTTATTTATCTGGATTTGGTTTGAATATCAATGCAACCATACAGCAAGGTGAATTAGAACAAGATGGAGATACAAATGGCACCGTGCGCAAGCTAGATAAAATGCCGAATGCCCCAGAAAGAATTTATAACATAGCTTTAACTTATGACACCAAAAATCTAAATGCTAGGTTGGCATGGCAATACTCTTCTGAACGTTTGCTAAGCATCGGAAGTGAAGGCAGCCCCGACTATGATTTAGTCCGCCAAGCAACTGAGCGGTTAGATTTTAATATTGGCTACGATATTACTCCATTTATCAATGCATCAATTGAGGTATTTAATCTTACAGATGAAGAAATTGATGATCAAGGTTACAACTATTGGGACGAAACTACTCAATATGGCCGAAGCGTTTGGTTAAGTGCCAAAGTTAGATTTTAAACAATATTTGGATAAAAACATGTTAAATAAAAATATAAAGTTTCTATTAATACCCATTACGGCTTCTATGTTATTTGCTTGTGGTGGCGACGATCCTAAAGATTTAGTGAATGAATTACCAACAGCAACAATTGTTTCTTCTACCCAAGCTGTTGAAAAAACTCAAGCACTACTTACAGTTAATGCCGCTGATACTGACGGCGAAGTTACGACTATTCAATGGATACAAACGTCTGGTCAAGAAGTCGTAATTGAATCTAATAACACTTCTGAAGCTTCTTTTTTAGCGCCAGAAGTACTCGAGTCAACAATGTTGAGTTTTAACGTCGTTGTGACTGATAACGATAATGGTACTAAAACTAGCTCCATTGATATTGAAATAGTCAACGCACCGGTTCGATTTGCAATTCAGCAACCAGTAAATATCACTTTAAATAGAGGAGTTACCTTTACCGCATCTGAAATTGAGGGGTTCGAGGGACTCTTAGATAGTGCTCAGTTGCGCTGGAATATTTATGCATTAGGAAGTGAGCCTGATGATGTTGATCAAGACTTTTCAAGCGAAACTTCATTTTCTTATGTTTTCACTGAAAACGGTGAATTTGTTTTACATGTAGAATTGCTCACTGAGTCGGGTGAGAGTTATGAGGTTAAAGATAAAGTCATTGCAAAAGACTTTGATTTAACTGAAAACCTTGTTGTCCACTATAGTTTTGAAGACAATGTATTACCTAACCCTACAGGCCTAATTACTCAAGACTCTACCATTTGGGGTGGAAATGGCTCGTATAGCGAAGGAAAAGTAGGTAAAGCTGCTTACTTTAACGGTATAGACGCATATATCGATGTTATTACTCCTGACTTATATTCACCATTTTATGACAATACATCTAAAACAATTTCTTTTTGGGCAAATATAGAAGAGATTATAAATAAATCTAACATCTTAGCCGCATATGATTTCGATACTGATCATTTACCTAATGCGATGTATTTATATCGTTTGCGCGATTTCGGAGATGGCACTGCATATACTGAGACATGGAAAAATGGCACCGATGCTAGACTATTTTCTGAAGGTCTTACGCCAGATAGTTGGCAGCACTTTGTGATAAGTATGAATGCAGAAAGCAATATGTTCTCGGTTTATCTAAATGGTAAGTTACTGCAAACGGAATCGTTAAATTCGTCAAACGCAGAAATATTGAGAGTACCCTTAACCTTAGGAGCTCGAAGTGTATTCAGTTTTTCTGGTGAATATGATAACTTTTTCAAAGGCGCTATAGATGAGTTCCGCTTGTATTCAGAAGCGGTTGTTCCTGCCAAAATTATTAGAATATTTGAAGTTGAATCGGGTGAAACTGTTTCCAAAGCGCCGGATATTGAATTGGACGATACTAAGTCTGTGTTTGGCGGTGATGTATTTAGGCTCAACCCTACAATTACCGCTATTCAAGGTGAAATTGCTAGTATTGAGTGGTCAAGTAATCTTACTGAAATTACCATTGCAGATTCAGCTACTGCGTCGCCGTTAATAACATTGCCGATGGTAAGTGAAGTCACTAATGCAGCAATTACAGTCACCGTTATTGATACGATAGGCACTGAATCAGTAGGCATCTTAAATTTGACAATTAGTCCTGCACAAGCGCCTAGAGTTGAATTTACAAATGCGCCAATTACAGTGACTGCGTTAGAAACTGTCGAATTATCTGTGGATGCAACTGCTGGTGCAGGCGCTGAGATTGTTTCATATTTTTGGAGTGCAGATGGTCTAAATTTTGTAGATGATATGCTGCAAAGTATTTCATTTGAGGCACCAAACGTAGGTGAGGAAACAGATTATACCTTAAGCGTTGAAGTAATTGATTCAAAAGGGTTGGCCACCACTGTAACCCAAGTAACTAAAGTGTTGCCTGCAGGTGTTGCTACTTTTAGTCTATCTGCCGAGACTTTCTACCCCAATGAAACTGTTGAAGTTACAGCGTCCATTGCAGGTGAAACAGTTTCTGCGGTGCAGGTGAACCAATCGGTAGGTGAATCTGTTGCAATTATAATTAATGACCTAGGGTTTAGCTTTATTCCAACGGTGAGTGGCCTGTACACATTTGAAGTAACACTGACCGATTCTAACGATAATAACATTATTGCCGATTTGGACATCACGGTCGAAGATACTTTGGCTTTTGATAGCGAGTTAATCGCTCATTATGCATTTGACGACGATCTTTCTGACTCCGTAACGGGAGCATTTGATGCAACAGCGCACGAATCATTAACGTACGTTTCAGGCCTGAAAGGCAGCGCTGCTAGCTTCGATGGTTTAGCAACATTTATTAATTTACCAAACGAAGATACCGCAGGACTACCAGACGCTATCTATGGAGATTCGTCCAAGACAATTTCTTTTTGGTATCAGGTTAACGACAATTCAGCAGGGCGGCAATCTATGTTAACTGCAGAGTATTTAGCTAGTAGGGATGAAGGGGATGGTTATTTTGTTCAGTATTTAGCACTAGATAAAAAGCTTCGATTGGTCTCGGAACACCCAGCGTTTGACAAATTGATCATATCAACATCGGATGATAATAATTATCCTGCCAATAATACGTGGAACCATTTCGTAATTAGCATGGATAAGGAAAGTAAAACGGTTAAAATATATGAAAACGGTCAACTATCGGTTTTTACTAATGTTGATTCTCCTGATTTTTCTTTGCGTAACGAAACCCTAACGTTTGGTGCATATGATTTTGACCCCTTTGGCGCCGTTAATGTTCTGAACGGTTTGATTGATGAGGCTAAATTTTACAAAAAAGCTCTAAATGCGAGTGAAATCACTAAGCTTTACAGCTTCGATTCCGGTGCTTCGTTGCCTTTGGCTTTGCCTTTTGTTAACGCGGGTGAAGATTTATCTGCACTTAAATTAACAACAGTAAATCTTAATTCTGTCGCACAAGCTTATGATGAGGCGACCATTATAAGTTATACATGGAACCAGATTGTTGTTACTGATGAGCCAAGTGTTGTAATTACTGGATCTGACCAAGCTGATGCTAGTTTTAGTGCTCCAGAGGTAGCGACTAATACCGATTTAACTTTTGCAATTACAGTCACTGACAGTAATGGAAATAGTTTTACTGACAATGTAATTGTAACCATTCTAAGTGAGTCTGAACTTGCGTTGGCACTAGTTGCCCAGTTTAGCTTCAGCGGAGATGTTACTGATTCACAGGGAAATATTATTGCTGATACAGTTAATAGCAACTATATAATGAACAAGGACAGGGAACTCTTTTTTGCTGATGGTAATTACTTTACTGTTACAACGCCCACAGCGACCGATCCAGCTTCTCAATTGATTTATGGTGACGTTTCGAAAACACTTTCAATTTGGTTTTTTTCTACAGATTTTTTGTCAGCTGAAGAACATATAATGTCAACTGAGAGTTTTTCTTTGTTACGTCAAAAGAAGAAAGATTCTAAAGGTGTTGATAACATTGTAAGCAATGCGCCAGGGTTTTCTACGATCCTTTACACACAGCCTGACGATGCTTCCAATTGGCCCATTTCAAACGCGTGGCATCACTATGTTGTATCTTTAGATAAAGAAGCGGGGCTGGTTTACACCTATCTTGATAATGTGTTAATCAATAGCTCTGACCTTTCCGATTCTTCTATTGAATCAGCCCCATTAATATTAGGTGCTCAACCATTTGGTGGTGAATTTTACAATAGTTTAAAAGGCGCGCTGGATGAATTCAGGGTTTATTCTAAAGCACTAACTGCGCAAGAAGTTAGTGAAGTATATAATTCAGGACGGTAAATTCGTGCTATCTATGTGAAACTGATTTCATTCGGTTTCACTACTTCTTTTGTGGCGAGATTATGTTAAAAAAAATATTAATAATTGCATCTTTATTTTGTTTGTCTGATCAATACGCTTCAGCACAAGCCGAAAAGCTAACGTGGGGGGATTTAAGGCTAAATGAACTGCAATATATAGGCACTCATAATTCATATCATATAGAGCCAGATCATCTAATAGCGCTAATGCTCGAAAAATATCAATTTGGTAAAGATACACCATGGGATGCAGAAGCATTGAATATTGCACTTGCTTATACACATGTGCCTTTAGATGTTCAACTGGAATTAGGGATCCGAACTTTTGAATTAGATGTTCATGACGATCCGCAAGGCGGAGCTTTTGCTCAACCTGGTATTTATAAACTTTACGAAGCGGAAGACCTAAAAAGTCATATTCCTTATGATACTAACCAAGATATGAAGAAACCGGGTTTTAAAGTGTTTCATACAGCAGACTATGATTTTCGTAGCACGTGCAAACTATTTTTGCAGTGCTTATCTCTAATAAAGTATTGGTCAGTCAATAACCCTAATCATGTGCCTATTATTATTCAGGTAGAGCCTAAAAGTGGTGGTAAGAAAGCAATAGGAAATTTGTATACTCCAGCACTTAGTCCTGAATTTACAGAAGATACATTTACACGGTTAGAAAATGAAATTTTATCGGTATTTAGCCCAGGTGATGTCGTTACGCCTGATATTGTTCGTGGTGAATATGATGGAATAAAAGCCTCATTGAAAAATAATGGATGGCCTAAGTTAAAAGATATTTTAGGTAAAGTGATCTTCATTTTGATACATCCCGATGAGTCAACAGGCATTTATGTTGGTAAAGATAAATCACTCAAGGGTAAATTGATGTTCGCTAATTTATGGGAGGATGAAAACGATTCATCGTTCGTAATGTATACCAAACCTTTTAAAGACAAACATATAGCGGCGATTAGTAAGGCAAATCGCCAAAATATATTAATTTATACTCGTGGTGATGCAAATTCAAGTGAAGCGAGAGAAAATGATTATACAAACGCTATAAAAGCAATAGAAAGTGGCGCTAATATAATAAGTACTGACTTTCCGTTTCCTGACAATCGGATATCAAGTTATCAACTTCGTTTTTCCAATGGAAGATTTGTGCAGTGCAATAAATATGTAGCTAGGGAAAAATGTAAAGAGCTAAGTAATTAAGCTGGGGAACTAAAAATAACTACTGGATTGTTTAACAAGTACTTCATGCTAAATGACTGAAGAGTGGGAACGATATCAGTGTAACTATTATTAAACTGTGCTATTGGAAAGTAAATGTCAAAAGTTATTGAAGTCAAAAATAGTTCTGATTCGAATCATCCCTTGTTGCCAAAAGGTATGCTTATTCCTTTTATTTTGGTCGCGATGCTTTTCCCATTGTGGGGATTCGCCAATGATGTAACAAATCCTCTGGTTAAAGCTTTCAAAGATATTTTTCTCATCTCTAATGCGCAAAGCAGCATGGTACAATTTGCATTTTACTTGGGCTACGGGATCATGGCTATTCCGGCGGCGATCTTTATTCGCAAATATTCCTACAAGTCAGGAATTTTACTTGGTTTAGCCTTATACGCTGCAGGCGCTTTATTGTTTATTCCTGCCAGTGTGCAACAGGAATTTAATTTTTTCTTGGGTGCTTTATGCATATTAACCTGTGGCTTGGCGTTACTTGAAACCACAGCCAACCCTTACATACTATCCATGGGTGACCCGTCAACTGCTACTCGTCGTTTAAACTTGGCGCAGGCATTCAATCCTATTGGTTCACTAACAGGAATGTTTGTTGCATCAACTCTAATTCTAAACAAGTTACAAGTAGAGGAGTTTCGAGCCATAGAACGTGCTGCTAACCCTGAATATGCAGACATGCTACCAAGCGTAGTGGATGGCAAACTAACCGCTGCGCTAAGCGATTTTTCAATAAGCGATCCGGTTGCTCACCAAGCTATGCAGGCGGCTGATTTGTTGACTGTTCGTGGCCCCTACATTGCGATTGCCGTAGTGGTTGCTATTCTTTTTTGCGTGTTTTTATTGGTTAAGTTGCCTCGTACCATTTCTCATGACAACCCACTTACGGCTAGTGAGCTAGGTGCAACTTTTAGACGTTTATTCAGAAATGGTCGGTATGTTGAAGGGGTGATTGCACAAGCTTTTTATGTAGGCGCACAGATCATGTGTTGGACTTTTATTATTCATTATGGGATGACATCGGTTGGACTAACAGCTTCACAAGCACAAAGTTACAACATGATAGCTATGTCTATTTTCTTAGCGAGTCGCTTTATTTGTACCTTCTTATTGGGTTTTTACCGGCCAGGACAGTTGTTAATGTTATTGGCACTTGGTGCTATAGTTTTATCATTGGGTACTATATTTATTGGTGGCACGTTAGGCTTGTATTGCCTAATCGGTATTTCAGCTTGCATGTCATTAATGTTCCCGACTATCTATGGCATTGCCTTAAAAGACCTAAGGGATGACGCGAGTTTAGGCTCAGCAGGGCTAGTTATGGCAATTGTGGGTGGCGCACTGATGCCTCCTCTACAGGCGTCCATGATCGATTGTTCCTCTATCATGGGTGATATTCCTTCGGTACAAACATCATTTGTTTTACCAATGATTTGTTTCGTAGTAATCACTATTTATGGGTATCGAGCGCACAATACCTATCATGCTTAACCTGCATTTTTAATTCACAATTGGAATCTATGAACATGCCCAGCAGGCAACATGTTTTGACTCTTGAGCTCAAAAGTGATGAAGGACTACGAAGTTTATATGAACAGTATCGCCAACCGGGCAACGTATGGCCCGAGATCCTAACAAGCATCCGAGAATCCCCCGATGTAACGCTACCTGTCGGCTCGATATTCTTTAGAACCTAATAGCAGGTCACGAAAAGTCTCATTTAAAAGTAGCTAAGGCTACGTACAGTACAAGCTTTAACGTAAAAACTTGAATGTCTAACGGCAGCTATTGCCTGTGATTTCAATCGATCAACGCAACACATTGGAAGCGCCGGTGAGGTTAGCAAGGCTCAATGACCGCTCTAGGGAATTTATATTAAAAAAACGAAATGACCGCTAATCGAGGGCATTACAGTCATTTCCAGCAAAAACTGCAACGGCAGGAAACTGCCCATTTTTGCCTGATTAGGTAAGGTCGTCGTATTGTATTTTTGCCAAATAATAACGGGCTTCAATACGGCAATAGCCGCCACTGAGGATCTTGCAGCGCTTGCCACCGGGCACCTGGTTACCTGTGTTAAAGAACGTGTCATAAGCCAGTTTAAAATTTTGCTTGCTGC
>Ga0307488_10001507_pt1 | contig 19405 bp, 20 predicted proteins | sample SB02metaG_FD_202248 | JGI IMG/M metagenome (GOLD analysis project Ga0307488, IMG submission 202248) | Sea-ice brine microbial communities from Beaufort Sea near Barrow, Alaska, United States - SB 0.2 | ecosystem: Environmental > Aquatic > Marine > Coastal | place: USA: Alaska | collected... | reverse complement strand
ATACAGTAGACTATATAAAACAAGCTGTGTATTGTGCAAAAAGAGTCAAGCAATATTTAAATTTGCCTGTGCAATTAATCACAGACGGAGTTGACCACCTTGAAGAAAACTATAAGTTTTATAAAAATTATATTGATATAGTTACATACTTTCCTAAGCCAATTGCTGGATCTAATAAAACATTTTATAATGGCATTTATACTAAAGAAAAGTTAATGTGGCTTAATACCGTTAGAGATGATGCATATGCACTTAGTGAGTTTGACAATACACTAGTAATCGATACTGACTTATTAATTAGTAACGACAAGTTATTGCAGTGTTTTAAGTTAGATGATGATTTTATGATTGCTAAAGATTATAATTTAGTTAACACTAGTAAAACAGAATTAAGTTTTGATAGAGTATCAGATAAATCTATACCAATGTTTTGGGCAACAATATTATACTTTACTAAAAGCGAAACTGCACAAACAGTATTTGATCTTGTTAAACACATTAAAGAAAACTATAATTATTATAGACTTGTTTACGATATTACTGAGAAAAAATTTAGAAACGACTTTGCCTTTAGTATTGCTATTCATATGATGCGAGGATTTGTTGAAGATACAACCTGGCCTAAAACAGTACCTACAGATATGTGGGTGTCAACTGATAGAGATTTATTAGTTAATATTGATCAAGATAAAATACAGTTACTAACACACCGCAATTACGATTACTTGTCTGTAAAACTTACAGGTGCAACTACACATGTAATGAATAAATTTAGTTTAAATGAATTTATTGATAAGGAGTTTGCAAATGAGTAACGGCGTCTGTATCCTTGCACAAAATAATAGTACTACAGACTATGTAAGACAAGCATATGCATTAGCAGTAAGCATCTTAGTACATAATCCTAACACAAATGTATCTCTAATTACCAATGATACTATACCATCAGATTATAAAGATGTATTTGATAAAGTAATACCTATACCGTGGGGAGACCTTGCCTGGCAAGATTGGAAAATAGAAAATCGATGGAAACTTTATCATACTACTCCTTATAGAAACACATTAGTATTTGATGCTGACATGTTAGTTTTAGAAAACATAGATTATATTTGGAATTCAAATAATACTAATCTTAATTTTACATCAAATGTAAAAACTTTTAGGAATGAAAATGCAACAAGTCGATACTATAGAAAAACTTTTGATCAAAACAATTTACCTAATGTATATACTGCAATGTATTCTTTTTCTAAATGTGACGAGGTAAAAGAATTCTTTATATTGTTAGAATTAATTATTAAAAACTGGAAAATATTTTATAAAAAATTTGCTAGTAAGCATATGCAAAATTGGTGTAGCATAGATTTAAGTGCAGCAATAGCTGTTAAGATTTTAAATAGGCAAGGCTATTATCTAAATAATGAAGGTTATGAACTAACACATTTAAAATCAAAAATGCAAAATTTTAAGAATCCTCCACAAAAGTGTTCACAATCATTACACTTAGATTTTGGAAAAAATGATTTATTAATAGGTGGCTATAAACAAAATGGCATATTACACTATGTTGAAGATGAGTATCTTACTAACGACCTAGTAAAATGGCTAGAGGAAAAGATTTAATGTTTTATTTGTATTACAATGACACCGGAGCAATTTTATCTGTAAGTAATTCAAAAGGCGAACCCGGATCTATGATGTCAATAGATACAGAGATGTTTAATGAGTTTTCAGAAGGACATAAGGAAATATTTGACTATAAGGTAATAGAAGATGTAACTAAAAACGGAGTAATGCATGTTGTTCCATTGCATGTAGATTTTATTGATCAGATCAAACACCATAAAGGCAAAATTAAAAAAACTAACGATGTTATAGATGATTGTATTCAATTTTTACAATATCCAGACAAATGGGTTATTAAAAATCATTTAACACCTGCTACACAATCTATACTAGCATCAAATGATTGCATACGTGATTACTATGTTACTTGTGGACAAAACAGGTTCATTTTATATACTACTTTTCAAGTAAATTTACAAGAATTAATTGATAACGATATTGTAATAGAAGGTCATTATTGCGAAAAAGATGTAAGTCTTTTATGTAATAGTAGTTACATAAATCATATACATACACTAGCAGGAGAACTATTTTGAAAATAATTGATTACGACATAATTTATTTAAGTTATGATGAACCAAATGCTGAAAAAAACTATGCAGATTTATTAACAAAAGCACCGTGGGCAAAGCGTGTACATGGAGTTGAAGGATCAGATGCAGCACACAAAGCATGTGCAGAACTAAGCGAAACAGATAGATTTATTACAGTCGATGGCGACAATATTATACGCTCAGATTTTTTACAACAAGAAGTAATTATTGATGATAACAGTGAATTAGCAACTAGTGTGATAAGTTGGTGTGGTAAAAATGCTATAAACGGACTTCTGTATGGCAACGGCGGATTAAAGTGTTGGCCTAAACAGCATGTATTAGATATGCGTACTCACGAAAATGCCGAAGAAGGCAACATAGCTGCACAAGTAGATTTTTGTTGGGACCTAAAATATATACAACAAAATAGTTGTTACAGCGATGTGTATAACAATGCGACACCTCAGCAAGCCTGGAGAGCAGGATTCAGAGAAGGTGTTAAAATGTCATTGGACCGGGGAGCAAAGCCAAGTGTTGAGGACTTCTTAAAAGGACATTGGAAAAACTTACACCGACTATGGATATGGTTGATGATCGGATCAGATATTGAAAACGGATTATGGGCAATTTATGGTGCTAGAGAAGGGTTAGTAAAAACTATGCTAACTGACTGGGATTATGTCAATGTACGAGATTTTGAATACTTAAATAATTTATGGAAAGAAAAAGAAACAGTTGACTCGCAACAGATGTTGCTTGAAGCTATTGAAATTTTAGGTGCAACATTAATAGAAAGTTTAGGAATTCCAATAGGTCAAATGCCTTTAGATGAACAGCAAAGTACTTTCTTTAAAACAGTTTATCAAAATCCTAGTCGTAACTCAAAACAACAGTTTGTGATAGATCCCGAATGATTATAAATGACGAACCAGATTATGGATTAGTTAAAAAAGAATTAGATTCTGTAGGTTGCGGATTTTGTCTTGCAAAATGGACACAAGTTACTATCCATCTGGGTTCGGGGTTGACACATAGTTGTCATCATGTTGGCGCACATAAAATTCCATTAAAGGAATTAAAAAATAATCCAGGTGCATTACATAACACATGGGAAAAGAAAGAACGTAGAAAAGAAATGCTTAACGGCACCCGTCCAAAAGAGTGCGACTACTGCTGGAGGGTTGAAGATAACACTACAGAATTTAGTGATAGGATTTTAAAAAGTGCTAGATCGTGGAGTCAAATAGACAAAGATAACATACTTAATAGTGCCTGGGATAAAGATATCTATCCCAGATATGTTGAAATAAGTTTTGGAAATGTGTGTAATTTTAAATGCACGTATTGCGGTCCTGCATTTAGTAGTAAGTGGGCAGAAGAAATAAAATCTGATGGTCCGTATAAATTAAAGAAGACTCATTATAACGGCATTAAAGAAACAGAAATACCTATTGCTAATAGAACACACAATCCTTATATTGCTGCATTCTGGGAATGGTTTCCAGACGCTATAAACTATATGAAAGTTTTTAGAATTACCGGAGGCGAACCTTTATTAAGTAAACACACATTAAATATTATTGATCATTTAATTAAAAATCCACAACCAGACCTTGAGTTTGCAATTAATACAAATGCGTGTCCTCCTGGAAAGTTGTGGGAAGAATTTGTTTTACAAATTAAAAAATTAGAAGATTCTAATAGTATTAAGAGTTTTACTTTATATACTAGTGCCGAAAGCTATGGAGAACAGGCTGAATACTCTAGAGACGGAATGGATTGGAAATTGTTTGATAAAAATGTAAGATATGTACTTGAAAATACAAAACATACAAAGGTAGTATTTATGGGTGCATTTAATATTTTAAGTCTTCCTAGTTTAATTGGATTTATAAGATGGGTAGATACTATGAAACGTCTAGGAGGGTTTGAAACTAGCTATCCAGATAGAAGAAGAGTCCAGGTAGACTTTGCATATGTAAGACACCCAGAATTTTTAGATATTAAAATTGCTACTAAAGAGTTAATTGAAAAATACTTAAAGACTACAGTAGACTACATGATAGAAAAATCCGCGACTACTAAAAGATTTAAAGAATATGAAATTATGAAATTAGATAGAATTTATAAAGATTGCATGAGCAGAGTTGAAAACAAAACAGAGTTAACTGTTCAAAGATATCAATTTTATCAATTTGTAAATGAATATGATAATAGGCGATCTAAGGATTTTTTAAAAACATTTCCTGAGTTTAAGAACTTTTATGATTTGTGTGGAAGTGCATATGTTTGATATAGCATTTATAAGTTACGATGAAAAAGAAGCAGACTCGCATTGGGATATTTTAAAAAAGAAATACCCGTATGCTAAACGTACACATGGTGTTAAAGGAATACACCAAGCACACATAGAAGCGGCTAAAAAAGCATTTACCCCAATGGTATGGATTATTGATGCAGATGCAGTTTTATTAGATAATTTTAATCTTAGATATATGCCTGCAAAAAGAGATCAAAATGCAGTACACGTATGGCGTAGTCAGAATCCTATTAATGATTTAGAGTACGGATATGGCGGAGTTAAATTATTTCCTAGGTATGCAACAGTTAATATGGACATAAGCAAACCAGACATGACTACTAGTATTAGTGATGCCTTTATTCTTATGAATGAGATTAGTAATATTACAGCATTTAATGTAAGTGAATTTGCAACTTGGAAAAGTGCATTTAGAGAATGTACTAAGTTAGCAAGCAAAGTTATAGATAGGCAAAAGAATGAAGAAACTGAAAATAGGTTACATATCTGGCAGACAGTTGGGCAAGATCGACCTTATGGAGAGTATGCTATTAGAGGCGCTCTAGAAGGAACTGCTTATGGAAGAGAAAATCAAAATAATGTAGAAGCACTTAAAAAAATAAACAACTTTGGATGGTTAAGAGAGCAGTATAATGCAAACATTTGAACTATTAGATAGATTAGAATTACTATACCCTACTAATGACAATCTTGCAGATTTACGCCGAGTTTATAACGATCAAGATTTAAGCAGTTTGTTTAGGTTAGTTAACGGCGATGAAGAATTGCGTAAAGCAATTATTGAAGAAAATTTACACAGTATATTTAGATTAATTGACAACGAAGAATTACGTAAAGCAGTAGTTGAAGAAAACTTACACAGCATATTTCGACTGCTACCCGACCAAGTAACAGGCAATATAGAAGATTTAAGAAAATTAGTTTTAGAAGACAACATGCACAGTTTATTTAGGTTAGTTGAAGATGAAGAATTGCGTAAAGCAGTAGTTGAGAAAAATTTACATAGTGTATTTCGACTAACAGATATTGATGACGATATTCGTAGTGCTATAACTGAAAAAAACTTACACAGTATATTTAGATTACTAGGCGATCATGATTTACGTAAACTTGTAATAGAAGACAATGTATGGAAACTTTGGCCTATATTAGAACGTTATATTAATACACAATTTACTGCGGCATTTAAAAACTTCTTTGTAAATGAAATTAAAATTGATAATGATTGTTTCAGTAGAGGACAACTAGAAAGTAAATTGTGGTTAGTTAAAGAACTAGAAAAATGCACCAACGATGTTGGTACTGTTTTCTTGTGTGCAGGTTGGTATGCAACACTGGCTACAATGTTATTTGAGAGTAACATTATCGTAGATAATATTAGATCTTTCGATGTTGATCCTAGTTGTGTAGATATTGCAGAAACATTTAATAAGCCTTGGTTTGTAGATCAATGGCGATTCAAAAGTATTACACAAGATATAATGGATGTTGACTATAATGAACATACTTGGGAACATTGGAGTAATGCTAATAATAGAATGAGCCTTCCTATCGTTGATACGCCCGATACTATTATTAACACAAGTTGTGAACATATTACTAACTTTACAGACTGGTATGAAAAGATACCTAAAGGAAAGTTAGTTGTATTACAGAGTAACAATTACTATGAAATTAAAGAGCATGTTAATTGTGTTAAGAATGTACAAGAATTTAAAGCTATGGCTCCAATGACTAAATTGTTATTTGTTGGAAACTTGCCGTTACCTAAATATGAAAGGTTTATGTTAATTGGATACAAGTAAATTAAATCTCAGACAGATGCAGACTGAAAGTGCTAGAGCACTAAGTACTATGCAGGCTACTAATAATAACATATACCAATTTAATAAACAAGCACATCATAATAGTAAAAATTGGTACTTGGCTGTTATAAATTGGTATGTAGAACAATACGGTGACCTACCTAGTAAAACAGGTCCTGGTAAAGACATTAAACTTGTAATGGAGTAGACAATGATCAACGATGTATTGATTCTAAATCAAGAAAAAAATAATGTCACTGAAGCATGTATATCATACATGAAAACACACCATGCAACTAGAACTGTGTTATATGACAAATGTCGAAGAGATATAAAATATATAATTGATGCATTTATACATGATTTAAGTAATAATACTACATCAAATACAATTTATGTAGGTAATAAATTTTGGATTAGAAATATAAGGCAAATATATACACACGAAGTTGAACTAGACGTTTATAACTATATGATAATTTATATAGAACAAACTTTTACAGTGTCTGACAATTTTATTAAAGCAATTACAAGTTTGAAAGATCTTATTTCGCATATAATTGAAAACGGTGCAGTAGAAGAGCCAAATACTTGGAAGAATGCTGCATCATTGCGTATTAATACATATAATTGGACATCTCAAGTTCCTAGTAAAGAAACAATAGACGATGTTATGCAAGACTTACACAACTTTTCGCCTAGTAAGCAAAAAGGAGTAAGGTATCATATAGATGTTTATCGAAACGACAATGAGGATAACCGTAATAAGATTTATAGAGCACATGCAGCAGATGATACCGATACAGCTAGACACAATCCTCAAGTATTAGCTCCTTGGCTGTTATTTTTTAGAAAAAGAAATGACGCATTAACTAAATCAGATTACAGATCAAATGATTTTTATATGGATTTAGGTATTGCTGCAAGTAATATAATTTATAGTGCATCAGCAAATGGGTTAGATACTGGCCTATCAAAATGTATAAATTATGAAAAACTTATTATAGATGTAATTGGATATGTACCTGAGTTAGTTATAGGTATTGGACATAGAAATGATGATAGAAGATATTTTTGCCCACACTACAAGAAACTAGTAGACATCCCAGGTGGCGATGTTAATCCAAAACCAAATATTGAGGAGTATATAAAATATGTATGAATATAAAGATATAAAAAGTATACACCTTGAAGTTACACAAAATTGCCAAGCTAGTTGCCCTATGTGCGATCGTAATATGAATGGCAAAGGTATAAATCCTCATATTAACTTAGACGAACTTAGCTTAGAAGATTGCAAACGCATATTTCAACCTAAGTTTATTGCACAATTAGATACAATGTACATGTGTGGTAACCTAGGCGATCCTATTGTTGCTAAAGATACATTAGAAATATTCAAATACTTTAGATTACATAATCCTAACATGTGGCTTAGTATGAATACAAACGCTGGAGCAAAAAATGAAGAATGGTGGAAAGATCTCGCCAAGGTATTTGGCCGTATGGGTGCTGTTATTTTTAGTGTGGATGGATTAGCTGATACAAACCACTTGTATAGACAAGGAGTTGTCTGGAAAAACGTCGAACGCAACATGCGAGTATTCATTAACGCCGGCGGCAGAGCTCGTTGGGACTTTTTAATATTTGAACACAATCAACATCAGGTCGACGAAGCAGAAGAACTTGCTAAAGAGTGGGGAGTTGAAAAGTTTATGAAAAAGAAAACTGGCCGATTTATAACACAAGACAGTAAAAAGAAAGAAACACATCAAGCAGTTAGTAAAAAGGGTAACGAAACTACTAAATTAAAAAAGCCTGACGTACAATATCAAAATAAGGCAATAAATAAACAGGCAACTATTGTAAAAAAATATAATAGTATGGATGCGTATTATGATAAAGCACCTATAATATGTAAAGTAAAAGATAAAGCTGAAATTTATATTACAGCAGAAGGATTAGCGTTACCGTGTTGTTGGACTGCAGGACGCATGTATAAATGGTGGCATAAGGATCCTAAAGTAGAACAAATATGGGATTTTATTCCTGACAAAACAGTATTAGATGCACGTAATGGGCTAGAAGAAGTTTTTAATACAGGAATTTTTAATAGAATACAAGATAGCTGGTCAAAAGAAAGTGTAGCAGATGGAAAATTAAAGGTGTGTGCAATGAAATGCGGCGCTGAGTTTGATCCATTTGCAGAACAATTTAAATAGGAACAAGTAGTAAATGTTTAACTTTAACAAAATTTCGCAAGAGTTTATTAGAATAAAGGCCACTTCGCAGTGGCAAGATTTAATAGATAAATTTAAAGATGCATCTGATATTGGATATATTGGACACGGTGGCAATCTTGCAGTTGCAGATCATGCAGCAATAGATGCATTACGACTTTCTAATAAGCGTACACACGCTCCTGGATCTGCAATTTGGTGTACTTCGCTGATAAACGAATATGGCGATATGTGGATGGCAGAGTGGATTAAGATTGTTAAGTTAGATCTTGCGATATTGTTTACAGCTAGTGCATCTAGTACTTCGTTTGATAATGCTGTTGATATGTGTAACGATTTAGGAATTCCTTACTTTGTTATTACCGCTGTTTCTAAATACAACAGTGAACTCCATTTAGATTTAGACACTTATCATGAATATGAAGTTGCAGCTATGGCATTAACATATGATATAATTGAAGCTGGAGGTAGTGTATGTCCACTAATATCAAAGTAGTTGCCTTACAGACTGCAAGGGCAGGTAGTAAAAGCATTCCTAAGAAAAATTTATTAGAAATAGACGGTCATCCGTTGTTTGCACATAGTATTATTGCAGCAACTAGTAGTAATATAATACAGCATGTGTATTGTAGCACAGATGACACTGTTATAATGGATCTTAGTAAACATTATAACTTCAATGTTATTAAACGACCGCCCGAACTGTGTTTAGATAACTGTAGTCATTTAGAAGCTATTCGTCACGGCGTAAATGAAATTGAAAAAGACTTAGGTAAGCAAGATATTGTAGTTTTATTATTGGGAAATGTTACTGGAATTGATTCTTCTGCATTAGATGAAGCAATTGAGATGTTAGGCGACAATGATAGTGTAGTAAGTGTAAGTGAAATGAATATGTATAATCCATTTAGAGCACATAAAATTATTGATGGGTTGCTAGATACTTGGATAGATCAAGACTTAATTCGCAGCGATACAAAAGTTAACGATAAGAACAGTGCAGGTAATATATATTATTGTAACGGTAACTTTTGGGTAATGCGTAGAAGTGTATTGTTTGATGATGATAACAATTTACCGTTTGAATGGCTAGGAAAAAAGATAGTTCCCTATATACAAAATGTTTTTCAAGAGTTAGATGCACCGTGGCAACTTAATTATGTAGAACAGAGTATTAACACTTTTAAAGGTCGAATAAAGTAATGAATATTTGGGAACAAGGTGCTACACTTGGCGTCAATAACAACGAGTCTAATAAGTTATATGGAATAAAAGCCTGGCGCAAGTTTATAAAAACCCATCAATATTACTTTGTAGAGTTTAATGAATCAATAAAGCCGGCAATGATCCCAATGGGGTATTTTCAAGAACCACAAAAAAGTAAATACTCAACGTATCAACGCAAATTTAAATATGATGATAAATTTCCTAAATTTAAAAACTCGTGTCGAAAAATAGATAGGTTTCTTATCGAATTTAACTTTAACTTTTTTAAAATTAGACACAATCCTGTATTTAAACTTAAAGAGTTTGGCCAATTTTGTATACTAATAAAAGAATTATATCAATACGGTGCTTTTAATTACCCGTGCTGGAGAGTTAATACTGATCTTACTATAGCATCACACCCTGGCCAACATTTAAACTTTGCTAGAACGTATTTAGGGTTGCCACTAAGGGGATTTATTAGTGCATCGAATACTAACACACATGCTCTTAATTTTATTAAATTAAATGCTCAAATAATAAAACATATTGAGACCGATAATGATATTATTGAGATACTAGGAACAGACACTATAACTGCTAGTATACAACGGTATGGCAACGAGTTAGTACCTTCATTATACCCGGCTGTGCCTCGACCTGTTTGGTCAGCGCATGATCAAAATGGAAACACTGATTGGCCCTGGGAAGATGCTTATAACTTTTATGATTACTTAGAATCCACTAGCTATGTAAGCATTATTGATGAAATAATAAATTCTAGTAACCTTACAACAACGATAGCACAGTATGCAACTATCTATAACGACTTTAGTAACGAAACGTTGTTAGCAAATAACTTTATAGCATTTTTACTAACTGAGCAATCCAAAGATTCAAATTTTAAACTAACTGAGCGATAAGTAATTATATGACAAATAACACAAAACTCCCATCAGAAACATTTTGTTTATTACCATGGGTACACCTTAGTACAAGGCCCGATGGTAGTATGCGAGTATGCTGTACTGCAAATGCAAGCAGTGTCGGCGCAACTAATGATAAAGAACACGGCGGCCAAGTTGGTATTCTTAAAACAGATGACGGCAAACCTAACAACTTAAATGTTAGTGACTTTGAAACAGCGTGGAACAGTAAGTACATGAAGAATGTACGTAAGCAGATGCTTGCAGGCGAAAAGCCTCCTAGCTGTTTAAAATGCTACAAAGAAGAAGCTGCAGGACACCGAAGTAAACGTATGTGGGAAACAGATTATTGGAGTAAGCGAGTTGATTTAGATAAAATACTTGCTGACACGCAACCAGATGGAGAAGTTCCACCTAATCTAGCATACATTGATTTACGTTTTGGTACTAAGTGCCAATTAGCTTGTGTTATGTGTTCACCGCATGATAGTAGTGGCTGGATTAAAGATTATAAAGCAATCTTTCCTGAAGTAAAAAATGAATCACTTAAAGAGATCATGCAGTGGCAAGACAAAGGTAGTACTAACGGCAGTAGCTATAACTGGCACAAACAAAACCCTACGTTTTGGAAACAGTTTTACGAGCAAATGCCAAGTATGCAACAGATTTATTTTGCTGGTGGCGAAAGTCTTATTATTGAAGAACACTATGAGATACTTGAACACGCAATTAAAATGGGTTATGCTAAAGATTTAGAATTACGCTACAACTCAAACGGAGTTGAATGGCGTGATGATTTGTTTGACCTATGGAAAGAATTCAAACTAGTACGTTTCCATTACAGTATAGACAGTATTAAAGAAATGAATGACTACATACGTTATCCGAGTAAATGGTCAAGACAAGAAGAAGTATTCCATTTGTTAGATACACAAACAAGTGACAATGTTGAAGTTACTATTGCGTGTGCAGTACAAGCATTAAACGTATATTACTTACCAGACTTTATTCAATGGAAACTAGAGCAGAAGTTTAAGAAAGTTAACATGTGGCCATTTGGTGCAGGCGGTATTAGCCAACACTTTGTATATTGGCCAGCTCACTTAAATGTTAAGAGTTTACCGGCAGACTTTAAGGCTAAGTGTAGAGCAAAGTACGAAGCATGGTATCCATGGTGGGAAGCTAATTGGGAATTAGGTATTCCGAGTTGGCATAAAGGTAAAGTAGATTTTTATCAATGGCGCAGTGCTGAGTATGGTATTAAACGACTTAACGGTATTCTTAGTTTTATGGAAAGTGAAGACTGGAGCCAACGCCTGCCCGAGATGCAAGAGTTTTTAGGGTTGTGTGATACGCAACGTGGGAATACTTTTGCAGAAACTTTCCCTGAAATGAAAGATATATTTAATGATAGCAAAGATTAACACAGCAGACGATATTACAAATCATAAAAATTATAAATTAGATTACGAGCATCACTTATGTAATCTAAGAGATCCTACTGTTCAGAAAAATATTTCAGAGAACTTTCAAAAAGCAGAAGTGTTTGAAGAAGCATTTACTGAAGAAGAAATTTCTTGGATGTACGGCTACGCATTTAGTCGATGTGATAAAGTAAGACACAATGATAATGGTACAATGTTTATAAGCGGTAACTTGCAAGGAATATATGAAAAATTTGCAGATCGCATTAATCAACTGGTTCCTGGCGCAGAAAATTCTCCAGTAGTTGGCGGAAACTTTTTTATTACACCAAGTCAGTACGGATTACATAATGATAGTACTAGAGAAAGCGATTGGATAGACAGTTTAGAAAAAACACCAATAGATCACAAAGGCCGGAAGTATGTACCTTGGCGTAATATTATTATTCCGTTATTTACTGCTCCAAATAATATTGAAAGTCACGCCGTATTTTTTGATCAACGACATGTAGATTTTGCACACGTATACCATCACGGAAAGAAACCAGAGCAAACTGTTGCTACTACATATCCTATTGTTGAAAATCATAGAGATATAGATTTTCATTTACTAAACGGTACAATACAAGAAAAAGATAAAAATTTAAATGAGTATAATGATGAGCATTTTGATAGATATCTATATTACACTCCTAAGAAACGGTTAACTGGATTAACACCAGAATTGACATGTAAGTGGAAGCCACGTGCGCCTATAGTATTTGATGCTGTACAATTACATGCAACAAATAAAGGACTAAAAGATAATCATTGGACAACTAAAATGGGGTTATTGCTAACTTTCTTGAGGGAAATATAATGAAACAGATTGCAGTATTTGGATGCAGCTGGAGTTTTGGTATGCCTGATTTAGGTAACGATTATGGCCATTACATTTATGATTGTTGGCCGTTACGTCTTGCAAAAGATCTTCCTGATTATCGTGTTTATAATTTTGCTAGAGGCGGTACAGGAATAGGTTATCATATTGCATTACTACATGAATTTTTAGAATCACCATTGTATAAAAAAGAAACAACAAAAATTGTTTTTCAAGTTACACAGCCAAATAGATATACATATAATATAGATGATTGTTTAAGCACCCCAATAACTTGGAACACACTAGAAAACTACCATGTTGATTTTGGTAGACAGCCAAAAACATTTAAGGCATCTCATTTTCGTACACAGTTACTATGGAAAGACATGATGCCACCGATGTCTCGTTGGGAAATGGACACAATTAACGTTAACACTTGGAAATATGACGATAAAAAACAATTAAAATTCTATAAATCTTATCTTCGAAATTATGCTGATATTACTAGAGACCAAGAATTTATAGCCCAAATTGCGTATGTAAAAAATATTTGTGATTTTGTTTATGCTCATATGCCTTTTAAGTGTAAACAAGTGCCTAGACCTGTTATAACAAAGTATACACGAATTCCAGTTGTTTGGGATAATTTAGGAAAAGTTGAATTTGAAAAATGGGTTGGTGATGACGGCAACCATTTTGATAGTGAAGGATTAGAATATACTAAAAATTGGATTAAAGGTAATTTAGATGTCTGATACGTTATGTCCTGCTGTATGGGATCATTTATGTGTAAACACTGCTGGAAAAAATCGGTTATGTTGTAACGCTGTGACTCAAGACAAGGATAGGTTTATAGGCGGACTTGATCAACATTGGCATAAGTTGCGAGATGGTGTTAAGAAAGAAATGATAGCCGGCGGTCGACCAGAGATTTGTAAAAGTTGTTGGAAAAAAGAAGATGCAGGTATAACGAGCTTGCGGAATCAGTTTGTTGAAAAATACCAAAATCAAAAAATTTGGGATAAGTTTGTAGATGATATCGGAACAACAAAACCGTATCCAGTTGAACTTGATCTTAAACTAGGAAATTACTGTAATTTAAGTTGCAGGATGTGTAGTAGTTATAGCAGTAGTGGCGTGGCAAACGAATTTAAAAAAATACTCAAAGATACCGGCATTGATTTAGGATTAGACGAACATGAAAAAAACTTTGTACAAGACAAGTGGTACCTTAAAGAAGAGTTTGTAGATTCAATAAAAGATATGATTGCAAATGGATTGCGTCATTTAAAGTTTACAGGCGGCGAACCTCTAATGGTTCCTAGTGTAAAAAAATTAATTAACTACTGTGTTGATAATGATTATGCTAAAGATATTGATCTAATAATAATAACAAACGTAACTTTAATAGACGACGAATGGATTGAACGGTTTAAGGCATTTCGATTTGTAAACGTGATATGTAGTATTGACGGAGTAGGTAACACATTTGAATATATAAGACACCCTGGCAATTGGAACGATGTTAACTCTAAACTACAAAAGCTATCCAATACAGCAAGTCGTCAAACAGTCGTAACGCTTACATTTACACTGCAAACATATAATATTCTTGAAATTAAAAATATGGTAGAGTTAGCTAAACAATATAATTTCCATATTAATGTTATTCCGTTAGATACACCTGCGTATTTAGATGTACGAAATGTTCCGCAAGACCTTAAAGACGTAGCAATAGACATGATTGAAACTTTAGAAAAACAGTTTGATCCAAAAACAACTCCGCGAACTGAAAATAATTGTTTATGTTTCCATGATTTAAAACCTAAAGATGTTCCTTGTGCAAGTACTTGTCCAATTGTAAATGCTAATATGTTTAGTAAGTTCCTTGTTAATATTAAAAATAAAATTAATCAACCAGCTAACGAAGATAGCAGTAAACAATTTATAGAAGTAAGCAGATTAAAAGATACATATAAAAATCAAAGTTTTGACACACAAGAGATTGCTAGATATTATGACTAATCCTAAGCCGCCTATTAAATGTTGGGCAACAACAAACAGTGTTATGATTGATCCACAAGGCCATGTTAGACCGTGTTGTAAGTTTGAAGACCATTTTGGACATATAGATGAATACGATAGTATTGACAGTATATTAAATAGCGACCAATATAAATTGTTACGTAAACGACATTCATATGGAAACATTACACAAGCATGTTGGAGATGTAGAGATAGTGAAGCTAGGGGCTACAAAAGTCGAAGACAATCATATGAAACAAGATTTACTGATAATGATTTTCAATTAGATATAAGTCCTGGATTATATTGTAATTTAAAATGTAGGATGTGTGGACCATACAATAGTACAAGTTGGTTCGGTGATTGGGAGAAGTTAGCAGAAATGAAAATTGTTAATAGATTCCGAGAGCCGGGAATAAATGTTTATAGTATGCCTGATTACGATATAGATAAAATAATACAGTTTATTAGTAAATCAGATGCTAACTTTGATATAGAACTTAAAGGCGGCGAACCATTAATGACACCAGCAACAAAAAATCTTTTTGAAAGATTATCTGCACATGGCAATCGAATACATCTAAATATGATTACTAACGGAACATATACTCCTAATTGGCTACCTAATAGTCTTAAGAGTTTTAAAAAAGTGACAATTGGTATAAGTGCTGATGGTGTTGATAGCATGTATAATTATATTAGAGGCGACAATAAAAAATATACTTGGGAAAGGTTTCTTAAAAATGTTGAATGGTATAAAAATATGGCCAAAGCCCTTCCGATAAAATTAAAATTTAATTTTACAGTACAAAATACTAATATACATCAGTTACACAAATTCTCAGAAGCAATTGAACCTGCAAATACTACTTGGATAATTGTTAACAATCCTGCATTCTTAACAACTAAGGTAATACCTAACCAAGCAAAGGAATTTATACTTTCTGAATTAGGACCATGGATTGATAAAATTAAAGATCACTATCAATATGAGGATCTTAAAAAAATAGTTGATGAATTAACTACTAATCACAAAGTAGACAAAGAATTATATAAACAGTATATAATATATAACGCTGGCTTAGATAAATTACGAGATCAAAGTTTGCTAGAAGTGGCCCCGCATATGGTTACTAGAAGAGGTAGGATAATTTATGACTCAGTCTAAAACATTTTGCATATTACCATGGATGCACTTAGCAACAAATGCAAGTGGAAATTTGCGTGTGTGTTGTAATAGTACTCCAGGTAAAAATTTTATTACTAAAGAGGACGGTAAGCCGTTTAAAGTTTATAAAGATGATCTTGAAGAAGCATGGAACAGTGAAGTATATACAAAAATTCGACAACAACTATTAAATGATGAAAGACCAGAAATGTGTACACGTTGTTTCCGTGAAGAAGATGCAGGAGTACGTAGTGCAAGGCAAGGTTGGAATCAAAAATGGACACAGGATATTGAGTATACAGTTGATGCTCCTTTTGATATAAAATATGTAGACATCCGATTAGGAAATCTATGTAATTTAAAATGCAGAATGTGTAATCCGTATGCGAGTAATCAGTGGGTCAAAGAATGGCATTTAATAGATGATGCTCTTAGTCCGCCTGAATATCAAAGATTAAAAAATATGAATTGGCCTGAGAACGAAAAAACTTGGACTAATTTATTCAGTCTTGCAAACACAGTTGAAGAAATTTATTTAACTGGAGGCGAACCTACTATTATCAAAGAGCAACATAAACTATTAGATTTTTATATTGACAACGGAACTGCTCATAAAATTAAACTAAAGTACAACACAAATCTTACTAATGTGCCTAAACATTTAATAGACAAGTGGGCAAAGTTTAAACGGGTACAACTTAATTGTAGTATTGATGCTACAGGGGCTTTAGATAGATATATTAGATATCCAAGTAACTGGAATAAAATTGTTGAAAACTTTGAAACAATACGTCAGCTACCTAATGCAGGTATTGAAATTCATTGCACAGTACAAATGTACAATATATTAAGATTACAAGAACTAATAGAATGGGCAAAACCTTATGGACATAAAATATATTTTAATATTTTAAATCATCCTGACTATTTAAATATACGATGCTTGCCTAATAATTTAAAAGAGCAAGTTAAACAGACATTAACTGCGTATATAGATTTACCTAAAGTGCAGGGTATTATAGATTACATGTTTGCCGAAGACTGGAGTAATAAATTACCTCAGTTTAAGAAATACACGCACGAGTTAGATGTAAGCAGGAACGAAAATTTATACGACATAATACCAGAGTTTAAGGAGATATAAATGACAGATAAAAAAGTACCTTTAGCCCAACGACATGCACAAGCAAATTATTGGTTTAATTATAAAAGAAATCCTTCTTCGGTTGAACCTAGTGCAGAAGATATCAAATGCGAACTACAGTTACAAGCATTAAGTGATTTTGAAAGACTTAAATTTGACATTGATTGGAATGACTTTAGAAGACAAATGGAACCTTATAATGATCAATGGGTGCCGTACTTACAGCGCGAAGGACTTACAAATCCAAGACAAGGCCTATGTCTATTTGGACTTGAAGGTGATCTATGTACAGATAGTTTAAGTTTACCAGAAGCACGTATTAGAACAGGTAATAAAACACTAAATGAATTAGACTTTAATACTCCAACTGAGTTATATAAAGATTTAACATGTTTACATGACTTAGTAGGATATTGGAACCCGTTAGGACGTACTATGCTTGTGAAAACAAATGAAGGAGGATACTTTCCTCCACATAAGGATCACCCTTTATTAAATAGAACATGCTTTAGAGTTATTGCATTTTTAGGACATCATGTAGATCACGAAGCATATGAATGGGAAATGAATGGACGTAGATGGCCCATTAAACAAAATGCATCGTATTACGTAGATACACGTAAAACACATAGAACACATAGCTGGCAAGATAACAGTATACACCTTATAATGAATGTTCCTAAAACTTGGGAAAATGTTATGAAGTTAATGGCTGTTACTAAGAATTTTTAATGCCTCATTGTTCTTTTTTAAGTACCCACGCTTGTACCCTTGTCAACGGCAAATGGGCACCTTGTTGTAGATTTAAAGATACATCTGATGAGTATAGTATAACAGATTACACTTATGAAGAATATAAAAATACTAATTTTTTTAAAGATTTAAAAAAGACCATGAGCAAAGGGTGGGATCAAGGTTGTACTTTTTGTAAAGTTACTGAGGATAATGGTTTTACAGAAAGTTATAGGCAAACAGCAAATAGGAAATTTGGTAGATCAAACGAATTAAAGTTTTTAGAACTTAGTCTTAGTAATAAATGTAATCAAGCATGTAAAATATGCAATCCTAAAAGTAGTAGTAAATGGGAAAAACTTTTTAATGATAACAATGACCTAACAGACTTTTTTAATTTTAACTCAGTAAAATTTTCATGGAAAGATATACTAGCTAATACTGACATTACACATTTGACAGATATAAAATATTTAGGGGGCGAACCTTTTATTACTCCAGAAACTAAAGAATTTTTTGACTATCTTGAAGATGCTAACTTATTAGGAAAAATAAGTTTGCATTCAAATACTAATTGTAGTTTTTTTCCTGCAAAATGGATATCACAGCTGCAAAAATTTAACAGCGTTATGTTAGGATTAAGTATAGACGGATATAAACAATCAAATACATATTCTCGGGTAGGTAGTAATTGGCAAGATACAGAGAACGCATTACATAAATGGGTGTATTGTCATAGAACAAATAGCAATATTACAGTTTATATACATGCATGTTTTAGTGCATTGACTATACATGATTATGATAATTTACATAATTATGCAAAAAAATTCAATCTTAACATTAATCCTACTATAGTAGATGTACCAACGTATCTAAGTATAAATTGTTTACCTGACGAGTATAAAGATGAAATACGTACACCGGGTAACAGTAAAATTTTAGATAAATTTCCTTTTGAAGAAGAAAAATTTGTAAGGATGCAAGATTACATAAAACGGACAGATAAAATACAAGGAATAAACATAAAAGACTATATTCCTTTACTAGCAAAATATCTTGACAAATAAAAAAAAAGGTGTTATTATAAACTATGACTGAAGATTTAAAATGGAGCAATTATGATTTTACCAAGATCCCGTTTGACGACATTGTTAGTGTTGGTCAGCGTACTTTACTTTATCGTGACTTGTTTACGGTCAGTTGGTTACTTGGACGATTCTGTAATTACAAGTGCTCCTACTGTTGGCCTTATGCCCGTAGTGACCGTAAAGACCACCGACCTACCGAGCTCTGTCTCAAAACGATAGATGAAATAAAAAGGCAAGCCCGTGAAAATAACTTTAATAGCTTTCATTTTAGTCTTAGCGGCGGCGAGCCGACTTTCC
>Ga0307488_10001506_pt1 | contig 19410 bp, 16 predicted proteins | sample SB02metaG_FD_202248 | JGI IMG/M metagenome (GOLD analysis project Ga0307488, IMG submission 202248) | Sea-ice brine microbial communities from Beaufort Sea near Barrow, Alaska, United States - SB 0.2 | ecosystem: Environmental > Aquatic > Marine > Coastal | place: USA: Alaska | collected... | reverse complement strand
TCGGTGCGCATGTAATAGGTCATGCCCGGCCATGAGAACAACACGAGCACCAGCAATAAAATAGCGATGCGAACAGGAATGGAGAAGGTGGCTGGAATAATTGAAAAGACAATGATGACGGTGTAGAGAAACGGTACATTTGACCAGACCTCTATCAGGCGCTGGAATATCAGATCGAAAGCCCCGCCAAAGTAGCCCATGGCGCAGCCAATAGAGATGCCAATACCATAAACGCAGACCATAAAGGCCAGGGCAAACAACAGAGCGGTACGGGTGCCATAAAACAGGCGCGCCAGTATATCGCGGCTGGTGGTATCTGTGCCCAGGTAATGCTGCAGGCTCATGGACGGCGGCTCGGGTTTGTATATGCCGCTGGGCGCATGGTTTTCAAAAGCGCTGTAAGGGATCAGTGGCATGATGACAAAGTCGTCGCTGCCGCCACCATTGACGGCGGTCTCCGCGAAGACAGCCTGCAATTGCCGATAGTTTGTCTCGTAGCCATATTCAAGCCCGAAATCTGTGCCCGGATGAAAGTCCGAATAGGTAGGGAAGTACCAGGTGTCCTCGTAGCTAACCATCAACGCACGATTGTTCACTAGCAACTCGCCGATACCTGACAGCAACATCAGACCCACCAGCAGCAGGAAGCTGTAGTACCCACGTTTGATCTCGCGGAAGCGCCTGAGCTTTTTGCGGGTTTGAGGGTTGAGTTGGAACATTAATAGTCGACCATTACTGGAAACGGATTCTAGGATCGACCAGTGCTACCAGAAAATCTGAGAGCACATTGCCGATCAAGAGTAAAAAGCTGCTGAGTAGTACCACGCCCATCACCACGGGATAATCTCGGTCGAGTACGGCATTGAGGCCTAGCAAGCCAAAGCCGTTGATATCGAACACGGTTTCTACCAGAAATGAACCAGACACCAGCAGAGTGATGTTCTGGCCAAAAGTCGTCGCGATAGGTATCAGCGAATTACGCATAGCATGTTTCGTCACGGCCTGTCGGAATGACACACCCTTGGCTATCGCCGTGCGGATGTAGTCTGAGGCGAGGTTGTCCAGCAAGTGATTTTTCAACAGCATGGTCGTGAAGGCAAAGGCGCCTACCAGATAGCACACTAACGGTAATATCGAATGGTGAATCACGTCGAGAGTTTTGTCGAGTGCGCCCATCTCATCGAAGCGCATACTGACGAATCCACCCATAGGGAACCATTCAAGACGCACTGAAAAATACAGCAACAGTAGCGCGCCAAGCACATAACCCGGCACAGCATAGCCAACAAAAATAAGTATAGAGCTGATGTTATCGACGGCGGTACGATGTTTGATAGCTTTGAGCATACCGAGGGGAATACACACGGCATAGGTGATAATGAGCGTTATCAAGCCGTAGTACAACGACACGGGGAAGCGGTCTTGAATGACATCCCAGACGGGTTCGTTATATCGGTAGGAGGAACCCAGATCGCCAGTGGCGACTTTGGTCGCCCAATCGACGTAGCTTTCAAGTACGGGCTTATCGAACCCATAATATTCTTTGAGTTTTTCGAGTTGCGCTTCTGACATCGCCATGCCCTGACCCGCAGCCTGACTTGTGCCGCCCGCATCCATCTGCTGCGACTCCATAATGGCGCGCTCTAGGGGTCCACCAGGCACCAGACGCGTTATCGCAAACACAATAATTGTGACGCCAATCAGGGTGGGTATAATAAGCAGTAGTCTACGGATGAAGTAATCACGCATATGACGCTTTGGGATTTCCTTGGCGATAGAAAGAGATTTGTGATCTCTTATAGATAACAAAGCCGCCGGATGAGGCGACCCACGTTGGGCTGCACGACATTAATGAAGCGATGATGTTGCCACAAAGCAGGAGCGGGTTAAAGATGAATTCGTCTCAAGTCTTGTTCCGGCGACTGAAGGCTTGCTGGCCCCGATGGCACGTAGGGTTAAGGAATGTTCGCAAAATAGCCGCGACACTTCTAGCGATCGAACTAACTAATGGGTTAAGGTTTGGCCGGACCCGGATAATAAAACCAAGCCAATACAGCAACTTAAGACGATAAGAGGTGTAAAGACTCGTGGAAGAAGGCATGCAACAGGTTCAAGAGATGGTGAACATGGACAAATATGCAGATATCGCTGTAGAGATGGTCATCAATTATGCGCCGCAGTTGGCGCTGGCGTTAGTTACCCTGCTAGTCGGCTTGTGGGTGATCAGCGCAGTGATCAAGGGCACTAATAAAGCGTTTGCTCACGCTGGCATGGAGCCAACCCTGCAGAAATTCCTCCAAAGCCTAATGAATGTTGGGCTTAAAGCGCTGCTCATTGTTAGTGTGGCGTCAATGGTCGGCATAGAAACGACATCCTTTATAGCCTTGCTGGGTGCTGCTGGCCTCGCCATTGGTCTCGCTTTGCAGGGCAGTCTGGCTAACTTTGCTGGTGGTGTGCTGATTTTGATATTGCGCCCTTATAAAGTTGGTGATTTTATAGACAGTTCAGGCGGCATGGGTACAGTACGTGAGATCGGTATTTTTCATACAATTATGACCACGGGTGATAACAAAACGATCATCATTCCAAACGGCCCTATGTCTAACAGTCCCATCACTAATTTCTCTACCCAGGCGACTCGGCGGGTAGATATCGTATTTGGTATCGGCTACGACGACGATCTGCGCAAGGCCAAGGCGACCTTAGCTGGCCTAATCGACGCGGATGAGCGAATTCACAAGGATCCGGCGCCTATGATTGTGATCTCGGCGCTGGGTGAAAGTTCTGTGGATATTACGACGCGCTCGTGGGTTGATGCCGCCAACTATTGGCCGGTGTTCTTCGCGTTGACAGAAAATACCAAGCTGGCGTTCGATGCGGCGGGTATTAGCATTCCTTATCCGCAGAGTGATGTGCATATCTATCAGGCCAAAGGATAGATACCAATTAGGGTGTTGAGTGTGCTTGATGAGATAGCTGCCCTCTTGGGTAGCTACTCTGCAAGGCAGCGATAGAGAGCATTGATCAACAATGTCGCGCGGGGCGTGGCATTGGCATCAGCCTGCATCTGGTTCATGGCATAGCCCATGGCGAGATGTTTAGCGGGGTCGGCAAAGCCGATAGAGCCGCCTGCGCCGGTATGGCCAAACGACGCGGGATTAGGGCCGAATTCAGCGCCGGTATTGAGCATAAAACCGCGGGCTCGGCGCATGGGTTTGTCCAGTACTAGGTCAATCTGCTCGCCGACTTCCTCACAGAGTGCATCCGCCAAGCCCGCCTCGCTGATGATGCGCGTGCCCTTAAACTCACCTGCGTTCGCTAGGGCTGCGTACACGGTGGCGATGCCTCTGGCATTCGACTGACCATTGGCGCCGGCAATTTCTGCACTGCGCCATGGGGCGTTGCTGACATCCTTGTAAGGACTAATAGATGGATTTTGCTGAGCGATAGCAAACAAGGCGGGTTTGACGATTTTGGGTCCTGGGGCTGGTTGCTTGCGCGCCCGATTTGGGCCGACCATGGTTGCGCAACGATGGTGTTGTTCATCGGGCAGTCCGATAAAGAAGTCTGCGCCCAGAGGTCCTGCGACGCGCGCCTGAAAGTATTCGCCGAGGGATTGTCCCGTAATGCGTCGAATCAATTCTCCAGGGAAATAGCCCCACGTGATGGCGTGATAGCCTGCCCCAGTGCCCAAGGGCCAGAGGGGACGTTGGGCGGCGAGCAGGTTAACCATCTTCTGCCAGTCATAGAGATCGGTTGTGGTGAGTTTGGTTTCAACGCCGCATAGCCCTGCTTGATGAGACACTAGCTGGGCCACCGTGACCGATTGTTTGCCTGCGGCGCCAAATTCCGGCCAGTAGGTGCAGACCTTCTCGTTGTAGTCGATCTTGCCTTCATCGGCGAGTATCGCCAGCGCTAGAGATCCCATACCCTTGGTGGTGGAATAAACATTGACTAGGGTGTCTGCAGTCCAATCTTTCGCGCCGTCCGGAGCGCAATGGCCACCCCACAGGTCTACAACTTTCTCACCCTTATAGTAGGCACAGACGCTGCCGCCCACTTCAATATCGTCCCAGAAGGCTTTGAATATATCGCGAACGGGTTCGAAGCCGCTGCTTACCTCACCATGAATCATCAATGTCATCTGTCTGTATCTCTAGGTTCTGCAGGGGATGATCCCTGAAATGTGCTGGATTTGCCAGTCGCGCGTGTTGAGCGGCTTGAGTTAACTGCCCGAACCAGTCGGGCAAGGGGCGCTCGCCACACTGAGTGGCCAGTTGGTTAAAGTAAGGTGTCTGCTTGTCTGCAAGCTTGTGCCAGTGGCGGGTCTCGACGCCTGCGGCGCGCAGGGATTGGGTTTGACTGTCGATAGCGCGCGCCATGGTCGCTTTATCGGGAAGGTCAAACTGGCCCGCGAGCAGTCGAGAAAACCAGCGTGCTTGTATCTCAAACAAAGGAAATGGCACGATCAAGTACGGTAGTCCAATAAAGGCCAGATTAGGGTGGGCCGGAGATAGCAAATCTTGATACAACGGGTGCACCCAATTATCAGTTACGGTGACGATATCCTTGTCCAAAAAAGGAAATTGGTAGTCGTAACCGGTGCAGAACATAAAGCTATCAATCTCATCCAGAGCAGGCTCGTTCTTGAAAATGAGCCTGCCCTGGTGATCAAAGCCTACTGGATCTCCGTGGGTGTAGACTTGACTCGCACCTGATGTGGAGGATGGTTTGGAGGGTTGTGTCTGACGTGCACTGGCTCCAGATTGGCTATTGTCACGCAGTGCATGACCACACCAGTGGACCTCCCGAGCAACACGCAAGATCTCTCGAGAAATATCCGCGCCAGACGCGGCAGCGCCCCATAGCACTACTTTTTTATCGGTGAAAGGCTGTGGATCTCGATAGTTATGGCTGTGTAGTGTGTCGCCCTGGAAATTTTCGATACCGGGTAGTTGCGGTAGCCGGGGTACTGAATAGTGGCCGTTGCAAATGACCACCGCATCGAATGTCGCTGTGGTGATTGCCTTGTCGGGGTTAGCGCCTGTCGAGCATACCTGCCACGTATGCCCAACAGGTGTTACCCGAGTGACTGTGTGAGATAGTTTGAGGCAGGGTTGTAGTTTGTGATCGCGGCAGAAATTTTCTAGATAGATCAGGACACGGCTATGATGGGGAAATCTGTGCCAGTCATCTTCACCGCCACCCCGGGCATCAAAAGGGTAATCCAGAAATGCCATTAGATCGCTTGGCAGGTTGGTCCGCAATGAGTCATACATCGATGAGTATACCGGTTGGCTGGCCGCCCGGCCGCTCAGATCGTCGTCGGTCTGTGGGTTATAGACCCAGACACCACCAACACGATCAGCTTGTTCATACACCGTTGGCGTGTGTCCGGCGCGCAATAGTTCACGAGCAGTCACTAGGCCAGCCGCGCCAGCACCGATGACAGCAACCTGTGCCCCCGTCATGATTTGTCGATGTCGATGGCAAGCAATGAGGGCCTCCAGGGTTGTTCGAACAGTTCGGTCGAGCAATATACCACAGGTCCTATACCACAGGGTTCACCACAAGCCTTTCTCCGTAAGCTGAGCGGGGATATGAATCAGGCCGGGTCGTGCGTCATGGGATCCTAGAAAAACGGAGTGTCATGTGTTTACAGTCACATTGAATCAGATTCGGCGATTATCCGATTCAACCATCGAGTTGCAGTTTCAGCGGGACGATGATGCGGGGTTGTTGATGGGGTGCGCAGAAAAGTACCCAGACTTTCATCTGGCCGTTTGTTATTCGAGACAGATGCCCGCAACACCAGACAGTCATGACCACTAGGGTTATGTGCAGCAGTATTTGCCACGCGCCCTAAAGTCGCATCGAGTCGTGTTTTGAGTAGCGACTTAAATGGTGGGTTAGTCGATGGCCCGTCTGATGAGCAGAAGCGCTTGATTGCAGAGAAAATGCGCAAATATCAAAAAGGTTAATCAGTCAGGCTGACAGGTCCAGTGCCAAGGCTCGTAGATAATGCCAGCGGCGTTGTTGCGTGGGTAGGACATGAAAAACCTAAACTGCGAAGCATTGGCTTGTAGCCATGCAAAGGCGTCGGTCGTCTCGAAAACCTCTTCTAATGCATCACTATTGGGGCAGGTAATATCTAACGCACGCCCAGTGTGGTGCTCACTAAAGCCCGGTATGGCGCTGACACGGAATATAGTGTCCAATGTTTGCCCCGCCAGGGCTTTACGCCGCACCAACTGACACTGATAGTCTACTGATCGAAACGCCGATACGAGTTGTAACTCGATGCCATCTTGCTCTGCGGCGGCTTGCATTGCGTGCCAGCACGACAGTGTTTCTGTTGTCATGTATTGTTCGCGATCGAAGATATCAAGCCCGGCAGATACTAGGTCTATGGCCTCTGTTTGCCAGGGAAGACGGCAGGCCAAGCGTAGCGCTGGGCCGCTTCCCAGTTCCGTCAGCAGGGCGTCTACCAATGCGGTGAGATCGCGAATCATAGTGTCAGGATACCTGCCAGGAGGCTGGTGAGAAATGCGGTGAGAAATAAAACAATGTACGCCATGCCAAGACCCAGAAACTTGATGCCCGTCAGCCAATAGCCCTGGCCATAGACTTTTTTGAGGCTTAGGTACATATACAAGGGCATCCAGCAGAGCAGTGCAATGGGTAGGAAGTTGCTGCCAAACAGAGCCTCGATAGGTTTCAAGGCATTTTCTACGAGTAGTATCAAATAGACAAAACAGTGGTTGTGCACCGCCAGGATTAAATGTTCCGTGTAGTAGCGCCGGCTGCCGATATAGGCCATTTTTAGTGCCATGGCGAAGAATGGTAGCAACACTAACAACACCGGTGGCGCGATATCAATGGCGATGCTGATGAGGCTCCGCGGATCTTCAATGCCCATCGTCGCCGCTTTGGTTAGCTGGTTTTTGAGGCGCTCGCTGAGTTGTTGGTTTTGCTCGTCGGTGAGCCCCTCGAAGTGAATATCGGTAGTTCCTTCAGCAATAGCAGCTTGGGCTTGCTTGAGCTTGGCTTGCTGACCCTCGAATTGAATGTTGACCGCCGCCTTATCAGTCACCTGCTCCGCAGTCGTTGAGTCTTGTTCGACGTCCGATTGTTGGCCTTGGGTTACCGCATCATCGCCAACGATTTCCAGCATTAGCGTTTCTGACAACATGTTTTGAACAGACAAAAATAGGAAGAACAACAGGCTGGCGATGAAATAGAGTCGCAGAGGCTGGATATAACGTGCCCGCCGACCGGCAAAATATTCGCGGGTCAAAAATCCGGGCTTGAATAGCAAGGCGAACAAGGTGCGGGCGGTGCGAGAGTCGAAGCTGAAAATATTATCGAACGCTTCGGCCACGAGTGACAAAAAGAATCGATCCATACCTTGCTGGTTTTGTCCGCACTTGGCACAGAATTTCCCATGCAACGGTGTTTGGCAATTGGGGCACAAAGCGGTGATGTGAGCTATTTCGCTCAGGTCTGTTGTTTCGCCCAGGGCTGTTGATTCGCTCAGGGCAGCAGTTTCGCTCAGGGCTGTTGCGCCAATCGTATTTTTTGGGTCAGTCATGATGATCAGGCCATGAATTTTTGTAGAGGGTGATCGGTGTTACCACATGGCGAATTGATAACCATCAGGTGGTTGAAATAATGAGTAACACGCAGCGCCTCTGTAACATCCATACCGTTGGGTAGGGTGGCATCGACAAAAGCTCGAACGTTCTGTTGATATCCCAGGTCTTCGGTGCTGAATTTTGTATCCATGGAGTCCTCTCCCATTTTCAGGACAACTCGTCAGCACGGATTGTGCCGGAGATCCGGGTCTTTTATGGCAAGTCGGCCAGTACGCGTCCGTCTGAAGCAGCCGGTGTATCAAATCATGATAGGAACAAAGCCTTGTAAATACAACGTTTTAGGGGCTTGCCGCCGTCTCGCGCGCCACGGCGATAGGTAGACAGCCTGACTCAACCTCGGCTGCCAACAAGGCGTTGCACAGTGCGGTGGCCGCACTGAAGCTACTGAAGGTGCCCGCCTGTATGCGATGTGCTGCAACTGATGTTTGTTGAGCGGTTGATAGACTTTGTGATGATTTAATAAAGGGTCGCAGGTCGATGAATAGATCGGGGTGTTCATCCATTATATTTTGCCAAAAATCGACTGCCCGTGACCGCGAACTAAACATACCCAATTGAATGCGATACTCCTGACGCTCTACGCGGGGCAAATGATCGATGGCATGCGCCTCGTCTTGCCCATCAAGGGGACCTAGGCGCCATTGGTTCGGCAAGCGCAAATTCCATTCGACAATTTCTCGAATGCCGAGATTGGCGTCTGTGAGACCCACATCGCTGTGTTCGGCGCCTGTGAATTGAGAGCCTGCTAGTTGAGATCCAGTATGTTGAGAGTCGGCGAGCAGGGGGTATGCCGTGAGACCGATTTCTGCAAGCCGCACGCTAGCGCGGCTGAAACCAGACAGCTCTGCTGCCCGCAACCAGCGGATCGCCGCCTGCTCATCGGCGACCGTACCGATGCCTGCAGCCAGCATATTGGCAAGGTGATACTCGGCAGGTGCATATCCCGCATTGGCGGCTTGCTGATACCAGTGCAGTGCCAGAGGCAGATCAACCGGCGTACCTTCGCCAAAGCGATTCATTAACGCGAAAATCGTCTGCGCCCTACTATCGCCGGCCTTGGCCAGCTCGCCAAAGCCTGCCAGCGCCGATGGGTAATCCCGGTGCTGGTAAGCGGCGATGGCCGTATCGATTTTTGATGGACGTTCTGCCCAAGCGGTCAAGGCTATAAACCACAGGGTCATCAGGAATAGGAGGGTGCGCATAGCGCCAGTGTAAGCTTTCCTGCCGGGTGGGGCTAGAACCCGTGTGTCGACGTTTTGCACTGGCCTTGTCGAAAGTATCGTATTAGTGTTGCCTACTCACAGGTTTGGGTTTGGTGAGGTGTATGCAATTGAGTGATGAGACGTCGTTAGCGGTGTTGTCCACGTTGGTCGCGGCCAACCTGAAGCAGTTAGGTCAACAGGTTGCCGTCGCGGAGTCCTCGACGGGTGGGCTTATATCGGCGAGCTTACTCGCTGTGCCTGGTGCGTCGGCTTATTATGCGGGTGGTAGCGTGATATATACACTGGCTGCCCGCAGGCGCTTTCTGGCTCTTGATCGCCCACGGTTGCAAGGTCTTGAGCCGCTCACAGAGCCGATGGTGATGGTGTTTGCTGATGCCGCCCGGGAAGCGTTGGATGCGCAATGGGGCATTGCGGAGCTCGGTGCGGCAGGCCCAGCAGGTACGCCCTATGGTCATTCGCCAGGCATCAGTGTTATTGGCGTGAGTGGGCCAGTGAACCTGTCCGTTCGTATTGAGACCGGAGTAAGCGATCGTGAGGCTAACATGTGGCACTTCACCCGGGCCGCCCTGACGCTCCTAGAACAGGCGACAGCCAGGGCGCTTGAAGCATGATTGTCAGGACGCGAAAAACGGATTTACCGCATAGGTTTGCCGTTTAACGTGCTACCGGCGTCCTCGATGGTAGAAGAAGTCGCAACATCGCCCGCTATGACGTCTTTTCAAAGTACTGGTAGAGATAGTTGATATTGGACTCAACGGCCGTCTCCTTCACCAGTCTGAACTCTGGGGTAGGGAAGGTTGGGAATAGCACGTCGCCTTCAACCTCGGTTTGAATCGTCGTGAGGTGCACCGTATCAACCAATTGCTGTGCCAGTGCCTGCCGGTAAATCTCACCGCCGCCGACGATAAAGACCGGTCGGGGATCTGCCTGAACCCATTCCAGTGCCGCGGCTAGGGAGTTCGCGCTTTGACAGCCCTCGGCCTGATAGGTCGTGTCCCGGCTGACAATGATTGTACTGCGTCCAGGCAGCGGTTTGCCGATAGACTCATAGGTCTTGCGACCCATGATCAGAATGCCGCCGAGAGTAATTTCCCGAAATAATTTCTGCTCGCCCTTAACTCGCCAAGGGATATTGGGGCCGTTGCCGATAACGTCATTAAGTGCGCGAGCCGCGACCAGACTGACAGTCATCTACATCTGCTCAACGGTTTCAATGCCGAGCAACTCGAGGCCCTGCCGCAGCACTCGAGCGGTAAGATCGGCCAGCATTAAACGACTATTGCTAACGTCTGGCTCAGCCTTGAGAATCGGACAAGCCTCGTAAAACGACATGAACAGCCCCGCTAACTCAAATAGATAGTTACACAATATATTGGCTTGGTAGTCTTCGGTGACCGCCTCCAACATTTCGCTGAACTGGAGTAACTTCAAACCCAATTGTATTTCTAGGGTTTCTTTGATGACGATGCTGCCTGTCAGTGCCAGCGGGTCGATATCGGCCTTGCGAAATACACTGCGAATGCGCGTGTAAGCATATTGCAGGTAGGGTGCTGTATTGCCTTCGAATGACAGCATGGTATCCCAGTCGAATACATAATCGGTCAGTCGGTTCTTCGACAGTTCGGCATACTTGATCGCGCCTACGCCCACCACTTTAGCAATGTCGCGACGTTGTTCGTAACTCAGGTCAGGGTTTTTGCTGGTGACCAGATCATAGGCGCGACTCACGGCCTCATCGATCACCCCAACAAGTTTGACGTCGGCGCCATCACGGGTTTTAAACGGCTTGCCATCTTCTTTGAGAATGACACCAAAGGGTAGGTGAAGAAAATTCTGTGATTCATCGATGTAACCGGCCACCTTGGCCACGGCAAAGAGCTGTGAGAGATGCAGCTTCTGGCGGGCATCAACGAAATATAAGGCGCGATTGACATGCAAAGCCTGCGTTCTATGCCGCACGGCCGCTATATCACTTGCCAGATAAGGATAGCCCTGATCTGACTTCTGGACGATAGCGGGCAGTGTGCTGCCGTCCTTGCCCTTGAATTCGTCAAGAAACACACACTTGGCGCCGTTTGATTCTGTGACCAGTCCCATGGCTGTGAGCTCTGCCACCACCACTGGCAGGTCCTCGTTGTAAGAACTCTCAGCCATGATGTCTTCACGGCGCAGGCTGATATTGAGTTTGTCGTACACCGCCTGACAGTGACTGATTGATTCATCGATAAACTGCTGCCACAGGGTTAGGCAATGGCTGTCGCCAGACTGTAGGCGCACCACATATTCTCGGGCTCGGCGGGCAAACTCCGGATCGGACTTGAACAGTTTGCTGGCGGCCATGTAAAACTTTTCCAAGTCTTTCAATTCACTGCCGAGGGTTACGCCCTGTGAGTCTAGCTGATCCATATAGGCCAGCAGGCTGCCAAACTGCGCCCCCCAGTCACCAACATGATTGGCGCGGATGACCTGGTGGCCCTGGAATTCCAGTACTCGAGCCGCGGCGTCACCAATTGAGGTGCTGCGCAGATGGCCGATGTGCATCTCTTTAGCAAGATTCGGCGCCGAGTAGTCGATGACTATTGTCTCTGGCGTTCTGGTCTCGATACCCAGGCGCGGATCTTCTCGCAAGTGGGATAGACTGCTGGCAATAAACTCTGCCGACAGGTGTATGTTGATAAAGCCGGGACCCGCAACTTCCATGGACTGGGCTGCGGGCAGATGGATATGTTCAATAATGCTACTCGCTAACTCGCGGGGGTTCTGGCCGAGCTTTTTGGCCGCGCCCATCACGCCATTGGCCTGGTAATGGCCGAACTCGGGGCGTTGGGAGTACTTGATGACCGCGGGGCTATCCCCGGCACCGGCCTTCAGTAAGGCGGCGCGAACGGCGTGATCGATTAATAGTTTAAGATTCATGAGTGCTCATGTCTGAGTGCCTATTTCGGGGCTGCAAAACCTCGCTATATTAGCGGTTTCGCTATCGTCGCGCCACAAAAGCGATTCAGCGAGTATCAAGCAGCGCACGAATGCGCTCACAAAGCACATCGGTACTATAAGGTTTGGAAATAAAGGGTAGGCCCTGCTCGACTACGAACTTGGTATGTATGCCGTTATATTCGTAGCCGCTGGTAAATACCAGGCGCATATCGGGAGCCAGTTTACGCATCTCGTGCATGGCCTGCTGGCCGCCCATTCTAGGCATAACCACATCCATAATCACGAGCGATATCTGCTCGTGTCGGGCGGCGAAAATGTCGAGTGCCTCTGGGCCATCACTGGCCTCGATCACGTTATAACCGACGCCACGCAGAATCAGGCGTGCCAGATCCCTCACGGGTTGACTGTCTTCCACTAGCAGCAACGTTTCCGTGCCCCCCATGATTTTCGCTGGCAGCGTCGCTGTCAAAGGGGGTTCGCCCGCGTTACCGGCTGGAAGGTAGATACTAAACCGCGACCCTTGCCCCGGTTGACTATCAACCTGGATAGCGCCCTGATGCTGTTTGATGATGTCATGCACAACCGACAGGCCGAGGCCCGTTCCCAGTCCTTCAGGCTTGGTGGTAAAAAAGGGTTTGAACAGATGTGTGAGAGCCTCGCTGGTCATACCAGTCCCACTATCGATAATGATGAGCTGGATATAGGTGCCAGCTGACATGCTCGGGTCGGGCGCCTCACTATCACTGTCGATATTGAGCCGGCGGGTGACAATCTGCAGGTGTCCAACATCAGTTATCGCATCCCTTGCGTTGATGACAAGGTTCAAGATGACTTGCTCTAATTGGCCAGGATTTGCCCTGACCCAGGTGGCCTGCGTAGTGGTGTCGATATCAATGTCAATATTGTTGGGCAGCAGGCGACGAATCAGCAGTTCGATGTTGGCAATGACTTGGTTCAGGTCAACGGTGCTGGTCTGGGATACTTGCGGACGACTAAAAGCTAGTAACTTGTTGGTGAGTTCCGCCGCCAGCTTGCCCGCCAGGTGGATTTCGTTGAGGTAGCCATCGCGAGTTGCCTTCTTAATATTCTGCTTCAAGCACAGATCGGTATAACCGTTGATGGCAACCAACAGGTTGTTGAAGTCGTGGGCGACGCCACTGGTGAGTTGGCCCACGGCCTCCATCCGCTGCGCGGCTTGCAACTGCTGTTGCAGCAGCGAGCGCTCTGTGTCGCCACGCGTTCGATGAGATATATCCCGAACGATCACGGTGGTCAGTTGCAAGCCCTGCTGTTGTTGTCGGTTTAGGTTTATCTCTACAGGGATCTGCTGGCCATCGCGGTGGCAACCTTGTTGAATTTGCCATGGGTGCATGCCGCCATTGCGTTGGACGATTGGCGCTTTATCGTCATTCAGCCTGGGCAGTAACATACTGAGCGGTTTGCCAATGAGAGCCTGCTGGTCGTGGCCAAAAATTCGTTGAGTTGCATCATTGGCGACGATGATCTCGTTGACATGATTGACTTGAATGATGGCCTCGGGGGTATGCCTGACGACTGACTCATAGTTGGCAGCAGCCTCTGCCACCTGACTCTGCAAATTGCGTATGTGAGAGAGTGATCGAGCGACGATAATGAGTCCCTTTTCAGCGTTGCGTTGATATTCGATTTCGGCTGGCAGGGTGTAGCCATCTTGATGTATGAATTCAACTTCAAGCACAGTTGAGCCGCTAGTCTTGACGTTATGGGCGTCGAGTTGATGCATGAATCGTCTGGCGCAGGTCGGCGCCAAAATCTGTGTGATAATCAATGATTGCAGGCGCTTGGGCGTGTAGCCCAACCATCGCTCAATGGAGGGTGTCGCGAATGTTATATGTTGGCGATTGTCCAGTACGCAAACGGCCTCGGTCATGTGGCGCGTGATGGTGTCATATTTGTCCTGCAACAGATTCGACGCGTGTTGGGTATGCCTGAGATCAGCCCGTATGTCGTTCGTCAACCGGTCACCGCGTAGCCGGGCGTCTGTCTCAATTGTTAGTGCGGCGAGTGTCTGCTGGCGCGTCCGTCGCGGCGTTAGCCAGCGTCGTAGGTGATACATTATTGGGCCCGCTGGTCTCAAGCGAATATCGAAGATCGCACCATATTGCGTTGCTTGTCGTGTGACTGAGACCACAGGTTGCATCGAGGGCATCGAGGGCATCGCGTCGTGCGGCGTTGCCACAGTCGATGTCGAGGCCGATGTCGAGGCCGATGTCGAGGGCTTGGAATGGAGTAGGCTATTGAGTTGACCTGCAAGCATCTGATGTAAACTTTCACAAGGTAAAAGCCCGGGGTTCATATTAATAGTCAGGGTCATATGACGAGGCGAGATAACATGTAAGGCCATAGTGCACGGTAGAAATTGACTAAAGATTCCCGCCGCACCAAAAATCAGTTCATAGCTATCCTGAATGCGAGGCATGGACTGGGCCATGGCGCAGAAGGGCTGGAAGTGGTGGCTTTGCCAGGATGTCTGGCCGACAGCGGCTAGGGCATCGTCACTTAAGTCCTCAGTTAGCGATGCTGTCAGGCGCCTGAATTCGGGCCAAGCAATAAAAGCGGCGGGTTGCTGGAGAAACGCGAAAGTGCTGTCCGCGGTCTCACCAGAATTGTTAAGTTCGGGGCGGCGGTTAAGTCGCCAACGGAGTAGCCAGTCGAGATGATGGCGTCCAACAATAGTGTTTGTCTGCTGTATTGTCTGTTGTACAGCCTGCTGGGTAGTCGCAGGCAGGCTCAACTGATCTTTTATCTCATCCATGAGGTAACTTGATCTTCGAGAAGGTGTGACCGCCAATACTGTCTGGCGACATGCGGGGGTACAAGGAACGACAGACAAGCCGTCAGTTTTTGAGGATCAGGCTTGTTTGTCGAGTTGGTCTTGCGCCCGTTGGCAAAGCTCTGGGTAGGTAGGCAATGCTTGGCCACCCCTTTCGTTAAGGCTATAGACTCCCCTAGACACGCGGTTAAACCAGCCGTAATGGTTGTCGCCGAGTATTTTTTGGGTCTTGTCACCGGTGCCGATAGCACGCAGCGCTCGCGTCGATAGAGGGCCGTGACGGCGCAGACAACAGGCGATGAAGACGGCGTGCTCTCGGTAGGCGGTTATCAATTGCTGTCGGCTGACGCCCCCCGTATTGTAACTTGCGGAGCGGCCGCTGAGCTCTTGCTGAATAGCCTTGAGTTTTTTGTTGCTGCGTGTGCCGGGCTTTACGGATGGCGTGTTGTCTTGCAACCCTCCGGGGGGATCAAGTTCGCGGATCACGCGTGGGCCCAGCGGACCGAAGGTAACAAGCAGTAGACCCAGTTCCAGACGCCGCAGTATGTTGACAGTTGCCTTCCATTGACGGCTACGGCGGTTAGCGATTTCGGGAATTGCCACATAGATGTTGGCTGTGATTGCTTGGCGGGTTGTCGCTTGTATTAGCAGGGTCAGGTTGATGCTCTTTTTCAACTCGACGATCAGTAGGTGTTCATCTTTGCTGGCAACCAAGTCGCAATCTTTGACCTCCGCCTGCACGGCAAAGCCATACTCTTGCAGATAGGCTTTGACCGGCGCGTAGAGGTCAGATTCACGCACCTGTTAGTTCTCCTATCACGTTAGGGCAGTTGTGCGAGCAGTTTGGCATACAGGCCACCGAAGCCGCTATTACTCATGATTAATAAGTGCCAGTCGCCGGGCGCGTTGATGGTCTTCAGTGCTTGAGCAATGATGTCGTCAATGTTGCCGAGAATTTGCGTGTTTGGCTGCTTGAGATTGCTGGCCATGTCCCAGCCTGTATTGGCAGGCTGAAACCAGATTACCTGATCCGCATCGATAACCGAGGCCTTCAGCGTATGTTCGTGAGTACCCTTGCGCATGGTGTGCGAACCCGGCTCAATAACAGCAAGAATCTTCGCTTCGCCTACCTTATGGCGTAAACCGGCCAAGGTCGTTGTGATGGCTGTGGGGTGATGGGCAAAATCCTCATAAACCGTCAGGGACGTGTAAGGTTGCTCACTGGCGGCTGTCTGGGGCTGTGCGGCTGACTGATAGATCACTTCCATACGGCGTTTCACGCCTTTGAACTCGTTCAGCGCAGCGCAGGCGACAGCAGGCGTAACACCCACATGCCTAGCCGCACCGATGGCCGCCAGGGCGTTGTACATATTGTGATTGCCCGTCATTGACCAGTCCACCACGGCAACCGGTACCTGATCTAGGGTCACCTGAAAGCGGCTGGCATCAGTGGACAATAATTTCCCTTGCAGGTCGGCACCTGCGCTCGTTGCATCACCATAGCTCAACCTTGGCGTCCAACAGCCCCGTTGAAAGACGTTTTCAAGGTTCTCGTCCTCCGCCGGATGGATAATCAAGCCGCTGGCGGGCAGGGTGCGCAGCAGTAGGTGGAACTGATTCTGGATCGCATCAAGATCGGGAAAGATATCGGCATGATCATATTCAAGATTGTTGAGGATCGCGGTGCGGGGCCTGTAGTGCAGAAACTTGGAGCGCCGATCAAAGTACGAAGTGTCATACTCATCTGCCTCGATGACAAAGAATGGGGTCTCGCCGAGGCGCGCAGATTCGCCAAAGTTGGACGGTACGCCGCCCACCAGAAAGCCCGGTGCCATGCCCGCATACTCGAGAATCCAGGCGACCATACTGGTGGTGGTTGTCTTGCCGTGAGTGCCAGCCACGGCGATGACCCAGCGGTCAGGCAACAGGTAGCGGCCAAGCCACTCGGCGCCCGAGGTGTAAGGGATGCCTTGGTCGAGCACGTATTCAACCGCAGGATTACCTCGGGGTAAATTGGCGTTACCGATCATCACCAGATCGACATCCGAGGGAATGTTCTCGGCGACCAAGCCTTCGCCGATTTCGATACCCGCTTGCCGCAACTGATCACTCATGGGCGGATAGACGTTGCTGTCGCAGCCACTGACCTGGTGCCCCTGCTGCTTGGCTAGCAAAGCGATACTGCCCATCAGCGTGCCGCAGATGCCGAGAATATGAACGTGCAAATTAAAAGCTCCTTTGAAGTGTGTGGTTGGGTGAGCAGATAGATGAACGGCTTGTGTGGCCAGCTTAAGTCAGTGGCGGCGTAGGAAATAATGCCTGGGAGGCGATGTTGGTTAATAACTCGAGGGTAAAGGCAATAGCCACGCCCTGAAAAATGCTGATATCCATTGCTCGATGAAAGATGAAGCCAACGATCGCCATCCACCAGAAGAAGATTACCCAGAACGCCGATTCGGCTAACATTTCCAACATGGGTACATCAGACCTCATCAATAGTAGGTTGATGACCATCAGAAACAGCAGAATGATGGCGTTAGTGCCAAACAGGGCAGTGAGAGTGGGGATAACGCGGCCCACGTATTTTTTGAACCGCAGGATGCCGTAGACCAGCCCCACTTCGACCAGTACGCCGATCAGCAAGCTGCCCACTAGTGCGCCAAGGGTCAGGCTCGGGCGGGTTACATTGATAGAGATAAACGCGATCACCAAGTAAACGCCCAGAGCCATCGATACGACGGGCAGGTTGGCGGGCAGCTTCTCGGGCCCGACGCGTAGTAGGCACATTTGCCAGAAGTAATGAACGATTTTTAGCATGGTAGCGATTATCACTGATAATGAGTGCTGCGTACAATCGCTGATTTGCTGATGTGAGTAAGCATTCACTTCAAACAAGGCATTGTAAAGCTGTTAGCGATACTTGATTTATATCAATCACTGACCCATAGAGGCTGGATAGGATGCACGCCTATTGACCCTAGGGTAACCAGTTTGTCCGGCTACCAAGAAAATTAGCAACAACAAGACTCCTCTTCTAGCCGAGTGATAAGACATGCCAGAACAAATTCCGAGTCATCCTGTCTACAATTATCAGGTCGTACGTCAATTTGCCATTATGACGGTTGTCTGGGGAATCGTCGGCATGTTGGTTGGGGTATTGATCGCCGCGCAGCTCGCCTGGCCGGTCATGAATTTCAACAGTGAGTATCTGCATTTTGGTCGCCTGCGCCCGCTACATACCAATGCCGTGATCTTTGCGTTCGGTGGCTGCGCCCTGATGTGTACTTCCCTGTATATCGTGCAGCGTACCTGTCAGGTGAGGCTGCTTTCTGATGGGCTGGCGGCTTTTGTGTTCTGGGGTTGGCAGCTGGTCATCGTGCTGGCCGCCATTACTCTGCCCATGGGGCTTACCACATCCAAAGAGTATGCCGAGCTTGAGTGGCCTATCGATATCCTTATCACTGTGGTGTGGGTCGCCTATGCCATCGTGTTCTTCGGCACAATTGCGAAACGAAAGACGCGCCATATCTATGTGGCGAACTGGTTCTTTTCTGCGTTCATTATCGCGGTCGCCATACTACATATTTTTAATAGTCTGGCGGTTCCTGTGACGCTGACGAAGTCCTACTCGATCTATTCCGGCACCATCGACGCCATGGTCCAGTGGTGGTATGGGCACAATGCCGTGGGTTTCTTCTTGACGGCCGGATTCCTGGGCATGATGTATTACTTTGTGCCGAAGCAAGCTGACCGACCTGTGTATTCCTATCGCCTGTCGGTGGTGCATTTCTGGGCGTTGATAGCAATCTACGTCTGGGCCGGGCCCCATCACCTGCATTACACAACGTTGCCAGACTGGGCCCAGAGCTTAGGTATGGCTATGTCACTGGTATTGCTGGCGCCATCTTGGGGCGGCATGATTAACGGCATCATGACCTTGTCGGGCGCCTGGGACAAGCTTCGTACCGATCCTATTCTGAAGTTTCTGGTGGTTTCCTTGTCCTTCTATGGCATGTCGACCTTCGAGGGGCCGATGATGGCCATCAAGTCTGTCAACTCCCTATCGCATTACACGGATTGGACCATCGGTCATGTTCATTCTGGCGCGCTGGGCTGGGTGGCCATGATTTCTATCGGCGCCATGTATCACCTAATACCGATACTCTACGGCCGTAACCAAGGTGAAATGTACAACGAGAAGTGGATCGACCTGCATTTCTGGATGGCGACCATCGGTACGGTACTGTATATCGCATCGATGTGGGTCAATGGCCTGATGCAGGGTTTGATGTGGCGCGCGGTCAACAGCGACGGCACCTTAACCTACAGCTTTGTAGAATCTGTCGAGGCGAGTTTTCCTGGTTACGTTGTGCGCTTTCTGGGTGGCGGTATATTTTTCGCAGGCATGTTGGTGATGGCCTGGAATGTTTGGAAAACCGCGAATATGCCTAAGCCGGAAAGTGTGGAGGTGCCCGCATGAACAATTTCATCGAGAAAAACATCGGTGTGATGATGCTGCTGATATTGATTGCTGTCAGCTTTGGTGGGATCGTCGAGATTATTCCGTTAATGAACCAGAGCGTTGTCACCGAACCTATCAAGGGGCTCAAGCCCCTGACACCGTTGCAGCTGGCGGGCAGGGATATCTATATTCGTGAGGGCTGCCATGTCTGTCACTCGCAGATGATTCGGCCTCTGCGTTCCGAGGTCGAGCGTTACGGGCATTACACCGTGGCAGGCGAGTTGGTATACAACCATCCCTTCTTGTTTGGTTCCAAGCGTA
>Ga0307488_10001504_pt1 | contig 19418 bp, 15 predicted proteins | sample SB02metaG_FD_202248 | JGI IMG/M metagenome (GOLD analysis project Ga0307488, IMG submission 202248) | Sea-ice brine microbial communities from Beaufort Sea near Barrow, Alaska, United States - SB 0.2 | ecosystem: Environmental > Aquatic > Marine > Coastal | place: USA: Alaska | collected... | reverse complement strand
CGGACAGGGTGGGGGAAACTTAAACATCTCAAGATGAGCTGCAATAGGAAGCAGTGTCACTGCCCTGCCGCCGACGGGTTGGCACCCGAACTTGAAGTATGAGTGTGAGTCCTCGTTGCCGCCCATTGTGCAGGGCTGGATCGCCCAGGACGTGAGCACCTCGCCCGGCCCGCATGCCGCGCCCTTATCGGCGGCAAGGAAATTCATCGGGTTCTCCCATTGCCAAGGCCTTACATGCGCGGTTGTTTCTCAGCTGGCAATGCATGCCATTTTAGAGCCGTGTTGTGTCCCTGAACCCATTCGGGTCATCACAAACCTCAAAGATGCCTAAGTGCCAACTACATCAAAACATACAGGCAAGGCCCCGCCCAATATGTGCCTTTCCAACTCTCCGTATTCTTCGTTTTTTCTGCCGAGGTGGGGAAGCACTGGCCTTTGCGGTACACAGCGGGCCCGCTGTCGGCTGCAAACTTGCAACACGTGTACTTCCATCCCATCTGATTTTTATATCCTATAACTGTGGTGGTCATAAAACTCCGCAGCGCCTCGCCCGGGCCGCACGAGATGGTGTCCTTTCCCTTCGCCATCACCATCTCCATCAGCTTGAGGTCCCCTGCGGCTTTTTGAATGATATGCGGAGCTATGCGCAATATGCGGCACTCGCCGAACGGCGCCGCATAGGACGCCTGCTTCTCGCGGTAAGGAACACACATATAGGAATCGCACGAGGTTACGCCACCGTACATGACACTCATACGTTTAGCTATACACACCGACGACGTCTTAGTGCACGTCATGACGTCTTAGCATACGTTAGTGAAGCATGAGGTAACACCACCGTACATCACCTACAAGCATTTAGTCATACACACCGACAGTGCTTCGCGCATGTGAGTGAAGCACGATGTAACACCTTGTAGAAAAGCCACCGACATGTAGTCATACACACCGGGTGAATGTGGTGTGAATGTGCAACAACCAGCCCCACCAAGCAGTTGTACGAAATCGCCATCTTGTTGCCTTGGTTCTGGGGCTGCGTGTCTGGATATCCAAATTGGTGCTCGGCCCAATCGTCGGCGCACCCCGTGCAGCCGCAGCCGGGCTTGTTGTCTCTCGTGAACATGAAGCCGGACATCAGCGTGTCACGCAGTAGGGCACACAACACGCACGAGTAGCGGAACATCACACCAGGGCATCCATCCAAACACATCACCGACGTCTCACCCCGCGTGTATGAAACCATGGTAGCATCTCATGGTGAAACCACCAATCGTCACCACACATCACACACAATAGTTTAAGTCACACATACCAACGACGTCTCATCTCGCGTGTCACAACACAGGCATAGCACGTGGTGAGATCTCTGCCTTCATCATTCAGATATTACAGACATGCATTTAGTCACAAACACCGACGACATGTTATCTCGCTGGCAAGACACCGAATGCCACGCACTGGTAAGATGACCGAATATCACACACAGGCATTTAGCCAAGACACACCGACGATGTTTGCATCTGGTATGTACAATCGCCCCACCATCCGGGCACACCGGGTGCGACGCATCATTCTCGACCGCCACGCCGGATTTGCAACTCGATCCCCACATACCGGAGCCCGTCAAGCACTCCTGGGTCACGATGACTCCGGTCGATTGCATCCAGTGGATGGGTTCATCATCGGTGTCGTGGCAACCCCACTTCCTCCCATCAGGGCCTTACAATATATCCTTGTTCAGCTTAACTTGAGCACCTGAGGTGAATTAAGTGGGGTACATTCGGCACCGATATAGATCAAGTGGGGTGCCCTAAATCCTGGGATAACTCAAGTGGGGTACCTTGAGTGGTTCGACGGAAATGAAAGCGGCTGAAGTTCAGCTAAAATGGAAAAGGGTGTAAGGCCCTGCTGATCGTTGTGCACGCCGTAATCGTTGTAATGTTTCCGCAGTTTCTCGCCCTCGACGAATGTGGTGCAAATATAGTGGCCGCAAAATTTGGAGCGAAGGTCGCTGTATCTGCTCCCGTAGCAAAGCGCCTCCTTGTCTGGTGCACAACCCCAAATCCGTGCTCCTCCTTCCTTATGGCCGTACGTTCTCCAATGGTTATGAATCACTGCCACGTGCCAATCCGACCAACACGTACCACCACACAAGTACTTTTGAATGTCTGCATACCTATTGCCGTAGCATAAATGTCCTTTACTCTCCATATCAAATAGACGACAGAATTTGCCATCCCTGTTCGCATTTTGCGATTTCTGGTATATGTCTTTGCCTGTTTTTCTCCAAAATGCATCCAGAAGCATATAGTGGGTGTCGGTGTGACAGTGAGGACCGGGGTTGAGCATGTTCCTAAAGCCTTGGTTCCCGTGGCCGGCCGTTGGAGCAGCATTTTGACAGTAAATGGTTTTCAAACTTGGGTTGTTGTTTCCGTAGCACAAGGTGACCTCTTTGTCTGCGAGGTCGGTAAAATCGATGCCGAGCTCCGCCACGAGGTCGACTCCCATGCCCTCAAGCTGGGCGTTGCGCGCTGATGCCTCCCACTTGGACGCGTCGTCCTGGGCCGCCGCGAGGTCAATTTTCCTGGCTTCGAGCAGAGCGCGCTCTGAGGCCTCCCAGATGGACTCGTCGTTCGGGGCCGGCGCGAGGTCTTCTTCGCTGCCTCCGAGCTGAGCGCGCGCTGATGCCTCCTCGTTCGATTCGTTGTTCAGGGCCTGCGCCAGTCCTTCCCGTTTCGGCGCAAACCAAACGCCTTCGAGGGATAATTAAAGTCGAGTCACAAACAAAACGGCTTGGGTGCCAGCTGAAAAAGGGAACAAGCGGCCAAGCCGGGAGGAGAATGCTGCGAGTGTGTACGAGCACGCAGGTACACTGCGAGCAAGCATTGAGGTTGAGCAGTAAGAGGAACTAGAGACCTGGCCAGGGAAGAGAACGTGGCGAGTGCGTGCGGATACACTGGTACACAATGAGCAAACAGGCGGCCGGAGTGAAGGCCTTGCGGTTGTTCATCACCTTGAAGACCACGTTGGGGAATTTGGGGTCGTAGGATCTCGCTTCGAAGCAGTTGGTGCGGTAGGGAAAGTTCTGCTTCCCTTTGGAGACGGTCGTGCAATTATTTCCCAATTCAGCTGAACTTGAGGAGCCGTTCTTCTGTTCTTGTCTTAAAGCGGCTCGGCCACCAGCAGTGATCCCAAGTGTACACCTCAATGTTGCTTAAGTTAAACCTACCACAGAAAAAGTGTGTAACGCCCAACTGAACAACCAAGTTGCTCAAGTAAAGCGACGGACGAAAAAGAGAAAAGAGCCGCGCCGCCCCGCCTTGGAACTCGGGCTCCTGCGCCCACCCGGAAATCTCTGCCGGGTCGTAGAGCAGCCGGCGCTTGCCGTACCCGGGCTCTGGTGTGAAGTACGGGTTCTCCGCATCCACTGGGAGCTCCGCCTGGGTATCAAAGGGGTACGATAGGGGTGTCATAGGGGTATCATAGAGTATGACACTACGCTGTTCAGCACCCAGACTAAACTGCATGTTGGCCAGACTAAACTGCATGTTGGCCGGACCCACTCATTTTTCTTGATTCGGCCAGATCGGCCTCTGAAAACACAAATCACGGTGGTGTCGATACCACATCGGTGTTAAACATTTCCTACCCCGGTCGGGCGGACTACATGCATGTAGGTCTTGGTGCTGAAGAACGCAACGTCGAAGGGAAACCAAAGGGGCATCAATATGGCATCAAAAGGGGTATCTCAATGGTTATCACCTGCGCCTCCATGAAGCCCTCAGCGGTGATCAGCTCGTCGCGCGAGTCCCCCCGGACCTGCACGCGGACGTCCTCCAGGTACATCAGCATGCCCGAGGTCCTGATATACCCTTCGTCGATCGCGGCGCGCACGTTGATGACTCCCTTGGTGGCGCGGTAGTCGCCGCAGTTCCGCGCGCCGCGCGCCGAGCCGTAGAGGTACCCCTCGTCGCCAATGTTGAGGGAGATGGCGCCCTTGATGTACGTCCCCTCGGTAGGGTCTGGCGGGCATTGCTTGCCACGTTGTAGGATGTTCGTTCACTCAAGCAACGAGGCTTGAAAATGAGTGTCAATGATGTGGCGGGCAAGCATGACGTTGCGGACATTATTTGCTTGCCCCTACCCTGCGGAGGTGCAGGAAGAGGCGGTGCCGGCCGTGAGCGTCATGTTGACGTGCTCGCTGACGATCTCGTAGCCGACGCTCGCGGCCCAGCTTCCGTCGCGTGAGTCGAACGAGAAATCGACCGAGGCGCCGTGCTCCGCAGTTGAAGCAGTGCCGAGCACCACCGTACCCGCAACCGAGCCGGCGAACACCCACGTCTCGGTCGTGTCGACGCCGATTTTATAGGCTTGGAACGCCAGCGCGAAGTCCCTGAGGTTGACGCCCTTCACGAACTGAACCACGCCCTCGCTCTCGAGCTCGGCCTCCAGTGCGGGCGTCTCGGTGCCGTTCACGTGGCAGTGGAAGTACACCGTGCCCGAGAGGCTGTCGATGTGCATGTCGCCGATGTCGGCCTTGAGGTCCAGCGCCCCCCCAACACGGTCGCCGAGCAGGCACGGGTACACCATCTCCGCGGAGCCCTTGAGGCGGAAAAACGAGCTGTCCGTCTTGACCTCTATCGCGAAGTCCGCCCGCAGCTGCAGTCGGAACAAGTCGCTGTTGCTTCCAAACACCGTCTTGGCGGAGAGAAGCACCGCGCTGCCCATGTCGGGAATGTCGCCGCCGGACGCGCCCAGGATTCCGATCACGCCCTCGATGCGTACCTCCCAGCACGGCCCGATAGATATCGGTTTCACTCGCCATGTCACATGATCCCATTCAACTCAACAGACGAGGGTAACACATGCAACGCAGGTCGGGGTTCGGAGGCGCGGCGGGCAATATCCGCTTCCCCCTACCTTCCAGGACTTGAACTCCCCCGCGTTGCCCTGCCGCACGAAGGTCCCCTCCACCAACCCGAGTGGGATACCGAATACGCCGGGCACGATGTCCCAATCGGTGATCTGCGCCGACAAGAAGTACTCCGTCGTGCCGTCGTCCTTCTGGCAGTACTGCGTCATTGAAATGTTGAACGTGGCGTTGGAGACCACCGAGGCGGGCGGGTGGATCACGAGTTCTCCATAGAACTTGAACGGGTCGTAGCACGCCCCGACGGGGAACGAGCCCATGGCGGAGGGCCCGGCAGAAAATGCGTTTCGCACATTGGGCGGTTGGCATTTAACTCGAGAAACGAGAGTTGGGAACAGCGTTGAAGGACATTTTCGCGCGATTTCTGCCAGGTCCTACCGCGGCGTACAGGTCGAAGGTCTCGTGCTTGTAGGTCAAGGCCACGCCGAGATGCGCGTCAGGCGGGAACCCCTCCTTGCAAAAAGGTCAACGAGAACAAGCACACGAGCATACTGAGATCGGAGCATGTCTCACCTACAGGTTGGAGAGAGAGAGAGACGCTTCCGCGTGAATAAGGAGGCACCAGGCTTTCGCCCTGCCCCCCGTCTTCAGGGTGGATGCTCATACAAACGGGCAGAGGAGGTTCGCCGACTCAATGTTGGTCGAGTATTTGTTCCCAACAACCCCCCTGCCTTGGTGCGGAACGTGGCGTTGGCGTTGAGCGTGAGCGCGCTGTGCTCGCCGCCGATGGTGGCGTCCAACGCGCCGTCCCAGTACCATCCCGAGGGGCCGCGCGCCAGGGTCGCATGTCAACCGCTCCCTCACTGTTTACTCCCAGTGTACCAAGTGTACCCGTACACATTCGCCGCATCCCTGGCCTGGCCACTCCTTCCCGCTTCAGCTCAACTGCCAGCACCTCCGGGTGGGTTCGGCTGAGGTGACAGGGACACATCGGCTCAAACTCTGTGTAAGCGTGACATGCCACGCTTATCTCCTTGAAATCGTGGGTCTATTTGCTACTCAATAATCGCAGCCCGGTCACATTTTCGGAAGCTTTGGCCGGCGAGATTTCGCTTTGGAACGGTTCTGATTGGGATTGGCCTTGGTCGAACGGAATTCGATACCTCAACTCCGATACCATATCAAACCCGGGACTGAGTATAAGCTGAGTGCATGAGGGAGTAGCGCGACAGCCAGGCCCTACCGCGCAAGTGCCGCGCCTTGATGTTGATCGTCTTCAGGAACGGTATCGTGAAGCGGCCGTCGTATTTCAAGGGGTTGTCTTCCATCTCAGAAAGCTGCGTGGCGGCCCGCATGATGGTGGCGGAGTCGCCGCTAGCAGGGGGCGCACTCGCGGCACTCGCCTCTCTCGCCGCGCTCGCCGCATTCGTCGTGCCGATGCCGGTCTGGGACCGGAGCACGTCCCTCGCGGCGTTGATCATTTCGTTCGCCTTGGCCTGGACGCCTTTGACCAGCTTGTTGAACTCCTCTGGGGGCTCGAGGACCAGCGTCAGGTCGGCGCTCGCAACCAGATCGGGAACCCGCTCGTCATCCGCGTCGTCGCCGCCGTCGCCGCACGAGAGGTTCATCGGGACGTTCTCGGCGTGTAGCCGGAACACGCCATCGATGTTGGCGAAGATGGATCCCACCGTCTCCAGCACCCCGAAGCACGGCAGCTCGGCCTGCACGGGCGCGACGATGCGCGCGTACGGCCGGTCGGGGTCTCCCAGCCGCGAGTCCAGAACTCCGTGCACGGAATACGAGCTGGTCTGAAAACCCATGAGGTCGCCCTTCGTGGCCCAGAAGTTGAGCGCCACCGTGGCCCAACCCCCGAGCGGCGGCAGGCTGAGCACGGAGGAAGCCGAGGAGGCGACATCCAACGCCGCGTGGATGGTGCCCGCCAGGTTCCCAAGGTCGAGGCTCGTCTCGTTAGTCCCCACCGCCTCTTGCCCAAGCCCGGCCTCCGGATCGGGAACAGCGGTGACGTTGGCCTTGATGACCAAGTCGTACAGAATGAAGTTGGGGTCATCGGGCAAGGGCGCGTACTGGGCAGTGACGCCGGAGATGACCAGCTTGGGGTCCCCAACCTTCTTGTCGCAATCCACGGTGCCCCACACGGGCGCCACCAGCGGGTTTGGCAGCCGCCCCCAGCCGCCCTGTTTCCCCGGGTTGATGGCGCCGAGCGTCATGAAAAGCCCGCCGATGACGTTGCGGCATCCCTCCGCTTTGTTCGTAACAGAGGTCAGATTGACCACGAGGCGGGGGGAGCCGTCAACCGACGGCGACGAGACGGGCGTGTACACGAAAGCATCGCCCGTCATCATCGACGACCCCGACACCGCGACTGCATCCGCGTAGCCGAAAGCAGCGCTCGTCGTGACAGCCGTCGTGCGGTTCAAAATGCTCCACATCCCGGCGGAATTGACTCCATTCGCTTCGGTCCGGAGGTCCATCGAAAGCGCGCGCATCAAGATCGTTGCGGTCATCCGTTCCATGCCCCGGTCCTTTGTGAGCTCGAGCGGCGCGGTGACGGCATGAAGCGTGCCGTAGACGCCGCCCCCCTGGGCGTTGGGGTAGATAATGAGCGTGGCATTCTTGAAGGACACCTCGCCCCCCGTTGGGGATACACCCACGAACGCGACGTCGACGTTCGCCACGAGCGGGCGGTCGCCGGCGATGGGATACGGCAGTGATCCGGAACCCTTGACTTGGATGACATGCTTCGTTGTGAAGCCGATCTCGAGCGTGGCATATGCCTTGGAGACGCGCGGGGCCATGTTGTGCGCCGGTCCGGTGAACTCCACGGTGATCGAGGAGAGCGTGACATCCTGCATCTCTTGGTTTGTCATCTCGTACGCCGCAATCAGCGCACGTGGGTACCCATCCGCCTTGACGTAGAGCTCCACTTCAGCCTTGTATCCGCCTGACTTGAAGTGCCTCTCCGAGAGATTCTCGGCCGTGGTAGCCGGGTCCCAACGCTGAATCTTATCGATGTCCTTCTTGGTCTTGCCGTACGCATGGAACTTCACCCGCGCGTCGGCGATCCGCAACGCCTGGTCACCGTTGGGCAGGAAAATCCAAAGTGCGCCCTCGGTGGCGTTGGCCAGCTTGGCCTCCTCGCGGACGGTCCAGGCCAGCCTGGCTTCGACGAAGAAGTCATAGACCACCTTCTGGCCGTCGTCCATCACGGCCCCGCACCTGACGCCGCCGCCGGTGACGTCGAAATCCACGGAAGCCGACCGCTCATACGACAGGTCGAGGTATGGGATGTTGCACTTGAAGTTCGTCGTGTCCTTCTCGTCCATCAACAAGGTCGTCTCCTCAGAATCTTCCTTCCGGTCCGCATCCTTCAGGTTGTCGTCCCAGCCGGACACCACGCGGTTCGCCCCCCGGGCTTGCTTGCCCGGCACCTTGACGCAAAGCCCGGCACAGATTAACGCTCGCCACGATCAATGACGGAAGTTGAATCAACGACGAGGGTTTGAACGTGTGTCGGAGTGACGTTAAGCCAGTCACGGATAATGCTCGCCACAACCAATGACGAAATTAAACTCAACAACGAGGGTGGTATGTTGACAATCTGGTGAGCTCTCAAACCGTGCATGGCCCGACCAGGCACAACGCCGCGATATCCTGCTCGGTGACGCCAGCCGGGCGGCACACCGTTGACACCAGGTCCCAGTTGCGCTGGCCCTTGCCGCTCAGCGCCACGTGCTTCTCCGCCGCCGGCCAGCTAGCTTCGTGGCCCGCGTAGGATGCGGAGGAGTCACTTGTGGCGGAGCCGGCGTCGGGCATCACCTTCTCCTTGAGAATGCGCTGCAGCGAGTTGAGAAGCGACCGGGAGTGCTTCTCGACGTCGTCCTCTTCAGCAACATCGTTGACGTCGGCAGAGGCGGAGGTGTCCGGGCCCGGGTCCGGGTCAGGGTTTAGGGTAGCTACTCCGGGAACGCCCAGCGCGTGGAACCCCGTGGCGAGGGGCTCGACGCACCGCGCACTCTCCTCTGGGCCGCAGTTCGCGCGCGCGGCTTCGAGAGCGTCGGCGCACGCGGCGGTCCCGAGCACGGCTGTGTCCGAGTGATTGCCGCCGGCGTCGCCGCCGGATGCGGGTGGCGCGTGGAGCCACGTCATGCATGCGTCAGTGGCGGAGCGCGCGGCGAGCACGCAGGTCTCGGCGCAGCGCTCGTCGCCGCGGCACGTGGGGAACTGCGAGTCCATGGCGGTGCGCAGCGTCATGCCGCGGAACACGTGGTCGTGCACCTCCGCGAGGTGCGAGGCATCGTCGCCGTTATCCACATCGTTGGCGTTGCTTGCGCCGTCGTTCACCGCGCGGCTGATGGCACGGCGCGGGAGGACATCCCCGAAGCGAGCGCGCATGTAGTCCTCGGACTGCCCCGCCATGTGCGCGCGCGACGGCACGGACGGGACCTCGGGGTTCAGGCCCAGCGCCGCGGACTTCTCAGCCTCCTCATCTTGAACCGCCTTGGCCTTGCGCTTGGCATCGTTAAGGTGCACGGCGTTAACCTCGGAGTGTCCGTTGTCGTACACGGAGACGTCGTGTGTGGTATAGTGCGACTGCCCGCCGCCGTACACGCCGTGTTGTTCAAAGTAGCGCTGGATGCCGCACACCTGGCACTCGTGGTCGTCCGCCTGGTGATGTGCCTTGGTGTACGAGGTGCACTGCGAGGCGGGGCCCTTCAGCGTGACTCGGCAGTACTCGCCCATCTCCTTCAGGTGCGACGCGCACTCACGGCGCTTGGCGACGCTGGCGCGGTCGTCGATCCAGTCGTGGCACGTCACCATCGCACGGTTCGCGAAGCCGCGGCACGCGATGGTGCATTGCGCCAGCGACACCGAGCGGTGGTGCTTCTCCTCAATCTCGCCCTCCCAATACTGCACCACGTGGCGCCGCACCTCCTGCAGCCCCCCGCCGTCCCCGAGCGCCGCCGAAACAAGTCGGTGTTTAGGGCCAAGTTAATACACCCCGCGTCATAGCTCAAAGAATGCCAACTAATTCGAGACACCAGGGTCGGCAACCGTGGCAGAAGCCGTGGCGAGCACGGGTACACTACGGTGGATGACGCGGCAAGCGCAGGCCGCATGTACACTATGTGGTGAATGGTGCTGCGAGCACCGGTGCACTACGGATAGTCAGTGGTCTCCCCTACCCGTGCTCATGATGAGCCTTCCCCTCCGCAAGGCCCGAGGGCGAGGTGGGTCGGTCGAACGAGGAGACTGGGTCGTCCGGATTGGGCGTGAACTCGGTGTAGTAGTCGTGCGGCGCAGGGGTGCTCATGTCGTTGCGCTGCCATATCCCAAGGTCATGCACTCTATCTTACCATCAGGGGTGCATCAAGGGTGTATTCGGGGTGCATATATACTAGTAAGTGGTGCAGATGGGGTGGTCCAGGCTTCAGCGTGCAGTAGGGGTGCATCAGGGGTTATTCAGGTGTCGTGGTGTATAAAAGTATGGGTTTAGTAAGGGAGTATGCCGAATGTATGTGGGGTGTATGAGGGGTGTAGGGTGGCCCTACCAGCGGCCCATGCATGCGTAGGTGCACCCGGGCCCGTGCAAGCCCGGTGCGCACCCCGCGCGGGCGTCCACCGCCACAACTGGAAGCATCGAGAGCCACGCCGTGCGCTGCGCGTCGCACCCGCCCGCCTCTGCGGCGCGCCGCAGCGCCTTCGGGTCATCCGCGAGCGCGGCGAGCGCTGCGCGAACTCGCTCAACCGCCGCCGCCGTTCCCGTCGTCTTCCGCGGTGGCGGCTGCACGTGGACCGTGTACGACACGAGGCTGCCCGAACTCCGGAACGGCATCACGCGTTCGCGGCGGAGGGACACGTCCACGCCGTCGTCCGCCACAACCTCCGCCGCCGCCGCGCGGACGGCGCAGTCAAGCATCCCGAGGTTGGTATCCTCCACCTCGTACATCATCTCGCCGCAGTTGTGCGCGAAGCCCTCGATCGGCACGCCGGGGCAGAGCTGGCGCGTGTCCGCGTCGATGTGGAGCACCACGTGCACGGCGGGCGGGGGAGTCGCATGCACCGCCTTGGTCGGTATCTTGAACGCGTTGCCTGAGATGTCGTAGGCGCGGAGCGACGGTATCTTGGACAGCACGCCGCGCACCACGGGGCGCGACTCGGTGTCGGTCAGCGCGTTCCCCTCCACGTGCAACTCCCTCAGTGCAGGGGCTTGCACTCGTTAGGGGTGATGAGGGGTGCATGAGGGGTGTGTGAGGGGTGTGTGAAGTGTGTGAGGGGTGTATGAGGGGTGTAGAGGGGTGGTATGACGTATGCGTGAGGGATGTATCCGGCCCCGCCTCAGGGTGGACGCCATGGCTTGGTCCGCGCCCGCGAGCGCGGCGCCCAGGTCCCCGCTCAGGCGGTTGTGCGCCACGTCCAGGGTCTCCAGATCGCGCGCGCCACCGAGCGCCGCGGCGAGATCGCCAGTCAGCCGGTTCTCGCTCACGTAAACTTGCCTGACGTGCGCGCCGAGCCTGCCTACGGTGCCCGAGAGCAGGTTGCGGCTGAGGTGGAGCTTCTCGCGGCCCGCCTCGAGCGCCCACGCGCATGCGGGTACGGAGCCGATGAGGACGTTGTCGCGGAGGTCGAGGTGGCCGTGGCCATCGCACAGGTGCTTGGTGGGCACCAGGCCTCGCGCGTGCTGCCCGCCCCACAGCGTCACGCGGCGGTGGGGATAGTGTGCGCGCGTGCCGAGGTTCGCGTCGTCGTGAACGGTGTGGTGCTCCTCGTCGGGGACCGCCTCGAGCAGCGACATACACACGGCGTCTGAAGTACCGCCGCCAACACAGCCAGCCTGCGCGGTTCGCACGGCCTCGGAGCACACCTCGGAGGCGAAGTCGGAGTGCGCGCCGTGCTCAGCTCGGAGCACGAAGCCGCCGCAGTGGCGCGACACAGCGGTGATGGAGGCACCGCAGGCGGGCGAGCACGCGAGCGCGTCGGCGGTGCGGGCAACGCAGCGCCCGTGCGCGGCGGCGCAGACGGGGGAGGCAAGCGAGCTCAGCGCCGCAGCGCACGCGCGCGTCGCCGCCGTCATCGGGGCGCCGGCGGCGGATGGTTTCGCGCCCGTGCACGCCACGGCGGCGGCGTACGCGGTGGCGCCGCAGTGATCAATATCATCACCGGCGTCAGACAAATCGTCGGCGTCGGCGTCGGCGTCGGCGCTGTCGAGACACGCGGCGGCCCACTCGGGTGCGACGTGCAAGCGCCCGTAGTCGTCCAGTGCGACGCCGAGGGCGTGCGCGGCGGCGGCCGCCGTGCCCCCCCCGCCGTCGGCGCGCTGCGCTGCCGCCGCCGCCGCCACCGCCGTGACGTGCGCCTCGTGCTCCCACCGCAGCGCGTTACCTAGCTCGGAGTCCTCCACGTCGTCGACATAACCTTCGTAGGTCGTTGCGTCCACGCGCTCGGCCAGCACGGGTCGCGCACCCAGCACGGCGTGCGCGCCTCTTTGAGGAAGCCGCGAGGAAGCCGCAGTCGCGGAGGCCAGGGCGACCCAGGGAAGCCGCGCGCGGGGGCCGAGTATCAGGGTCTAGGCACTCGTTCCTTTTTGAGCTCAGCTGCCTGCACCTTGATGTTCCAGTCAAGTTGCAGCAGCACAAAAACGCCGCAGTTGAGCTGAAAGGGGAACAAGTGTAATGCAGCGAGTGTGTCAAGTACATGCAGCGAGTGTGTCAAGTATATCGTGAGGAACTATGCACATGACGAGTGGCCAGGCCAAGGAAGAGGATACGGCGACAGTGTACAGGTGCACCACGGTGCGGGTACGGGTGGGAGGCCCCGCCTAGCTTGGTAGCGTGGCGCTTGGCGAAATCCGCCACGGCGTGATCCACATGGAGCTGGCGCACTACGCTCCCGCCGTGGCCCATGCCGAGCTTCGGCAATGCGGAGATGTCGCCGGCCAACCGGGGCTGCGGCTCCTTGGCCCAGCCCAGGCTGACGAGCTTCTTCGCCCCCGACGTCACGACGTCGGCGATGCACTGGGCCATGCCGCCAAATAGCGTCATGATCGAACTCATCAGGTCAGCGATGGTGATCGCGAATCCAGCGACGAGGTCCTTGAAGTCGAGCGAAAACGTCAAGCGCAAGTCCATGTGCGTGCCAAAAAATACGAAATCAGCGCGAGCGCTGAGGCTCAGCGCGCCCTCCTCGAACCTCGCCGCCACCGCCAACTCCCACACGCGCAAGATCTGAACATTCCATATCCACTTGATCATCTTAGGAATCGAGATCTGGTGGTTGCTGTCCAGCACTTCCTTGTGGTTGTTGAAGGGGGCCAGGATCAAGCACAACGCAATCTTCACCGCCATCTCAGCGAGCTTCAGGGCGATAGCAGCGATGATCAATATTGCCTCCAATATCTTGAGGAGGATTCTCGGGATGAGCAAGATGATGTACACGATGATCTTCGCGATGACGTACAAAATCTTTAGGAACACGCGCTTGATCATTGTCCAAAATCCGCAGCATTGCTCGCGCCAGGCTGCCGCATTGGCACGCCACTTCGCAATGAGTTTGTCGCAGTCTTTTGGAAAGGTGGTCCCGCGATCCATTTGCCACGTGCATTTCTCTTTGCCGTTGTAGATGATGCAGCCGTTGTTTTTGTTTTTCCCGAAGCTTTTCCGGCACGTAGAGGCCGTCATCTTCCCCGCGATATTCGCTGTGTCCTCCATGCGCTGGTACCGAAGGTAGCCGGATGCGATTTTGTTCAGAGCTTTGCCCGCCGCCTTTTCGGCCTCGTCAAGCGCGTCCTCGGCCATCTTCACCGCCTTCTTGCCCAACTCGATGAACTTGATGGCGTACTCCAGAATCTTCTGGACAACAAATACAGCCACCGCGAGCGGAATCAAGATGGCCATGAGCACGATCTTTAGCGCGGGCTCGATGAACTCCATGATCACGTTAATGATACCCGGGCGGATCTCGACGCCCAAGTAGATGTATATGGACAAGAACCAAGCCTCGGGATCCGCGGCCATAGCTGCCATGGCCTTCGCTGAGAAATCGAAGGGCACGACGTCGATCTGCGCGCAGATATACGTGAGCTCCACGTTGCCTATGGCCCACAAGAAGGTGAACTTGGCGTGGATGCCGCCGCCGTCCTCTACAGGCCCAGGGATAATCCGGATGTCTATCTCCATTGTGAAGCACAGGAACACGATCCTGGCCTGCATGACGAAGTAATTGTCGGCCTTGATCTCACCGTCCCAGTCGAACTCTCTCCTTGGCGGCCCGGCCCCACCCAAACCCGACAATACTGGCATGCCACCTAGGGTGCTCGGGGAGCCGCCCGGTAGGTCGGGAGCATCCTTCACACCCATTTTCTTTGCGACTTTGTCCTTTACTGCGTTGGCGAGATCGACCTTATCTGCCTTCGTCACCTTCGGCTTCGCGCTTCCCGTTGAAACCTTGAAGGAGAGGAACGCGCCGTCAAATCCCGCCCTGTTCTTGGCCGTGAGCTCGCCGCTTGCCGCATCCGCCTCGGGGCACGGCTCGAGCGAATCGCCGTTGATCTTGGTGGGGTCGAAGGAATCCTCCGTAGTGGCGCCGCACGCGTCGTCCTTGGACACCTCAAAGTCCTCGCGGGGCTCCGTCTCGCGAACGATCACCAGCTTCTTCGAGTCGCCATCCTGGGGTTGGTCGTCTGGACGCACGTCGTTACCCCCGCACACCTGCGTGAAGAAAGGCCTCACACGGGATAATGCGATGCCGAATTACAAGATGCCGTGTGACCCAAGAAACCAGGGTCGGCAGTGAAAGTGCTTGTGCGTTGCAGCTCACCAATACGAATAGAAACCTTCGAGTCCATTTATGTGACTCAACACAAACAAGTTGGGGAGAAGTACTAGTATAGGGAGTTTATAGCTCTACCCCATTCGTTACCGGTTGAAACTTGAGTTGGATAGTGGTGCCGGCACTTATCCGGCGGGTGAACTTGTCCCCTGCCATGGCCGCCATGGACATCGTGCGCCACATGAGCACCTTACACGTCGTGGCCTGAATGAACATCAGTTGCTCCCGGGTGCCCCGCTTGGCCGAGTTGGCGCGGTCATGGCTATGGGCGTCGTACGCGGCGTAAAGCGACAGGGTGTAAGTGCCCGGTCCGAGGTTCACGGTGATGGTGGCGGCGTTGATGCCCTCGCGGCTGTTGAAGGTGACGAGCTCCTTCGAGACCAGGCGGCCCACGCCCTTCTGCTCCAGCACCAGCGCGCCGTGGAACGCGCGGGACTCGGCGCGGAAGCTCCACTCGCCGGAGAACCCCGTGCCGAAGGTGGCGGAGACGCGCAGAAACTTGTTGCCGTAGTCTTTCCCGCGCCCCGGCCTTGGAGTAGTGCCTGGTAGATATTGCTCGAGTCCTCCTCGTCACAGGAAATCGTCTTAACATCAAGAAACGAGAGTTCATAATGCGTGTCGATGGCGTGGCGGGCAATATATGATGGGCTCTACCGGTTCGTGTCGCAGTTGGCGAGCGCCGTGGCCAGATCGTACTCGGAGAAGTCATCCCCGTGTCGCTTGCAAAACGACTTGGCGTTGGGGTCGTTGGGGCGCAGGAGCACGGCGTCGAACGCGTCCGCTGCATGCAAGGGCTTGGCCAACGCGCGGGGGACGTAGCTCGCACCCTCCTGGATTGTCAGCGTGTCGACAAGCGGCCCCGTGCGCTCCTCGTCCGCCGCCTTGAAGTCCTGTACGGGCGCCGCAGCGATCGCCTTGTTGTACTACCGCGGATTCAAATTGAAAGCATAAATTAAGCAGTTCATCATATGCTCGTTTCAAGCTCTGGAAACAAGCGCTTTCAACACTGGTTTCAACGGGATTCAACCTGCACCGCCTTGCCTTGGTGTTGCCGGACTCGAGCGCCTTCGTCGCTGCCTCGGCATGGTCCTCCGCTTCGGTGCCTGTCACGTTGTTGGCCCCCTCGGAGTCGTAGAACGTGGGGGAAATGCAGCAAGTGGTCTCCCAACGCATGAACCCGCCGCTGCACCCCTCGCCGGTGAGTTTCCACCCCGTCAGCACCTCATCTAGCGCCGTGGCGCACTGCGGGCCCGGCACGCGCAGCAGCGCCGTCATGGGGCTCGTGGTCTTCATGTCGCACCCCGAGCGCTTGGTGCGGCACACGTCCAGCTCCATCGCGGGGCAGCACGTGAACTCCATGGAGTACCGCCCGGGCTCCTCGCGCCGGGTGTACCACGGCCGCGTGTCCGCCGTGAACTTCCACGACAGCAGTGCGGAGCTGTAGGGGCACTGCACGGGGGTGCCCAGCAACGCGCCCAACCTCTTACCCGCGAGGTGCATCAGCAGGCTGGTCTCTTTCTTGCAATACCCGGGGGTGATCTCGCGGTTTTGCTTCACGACGCACTTGCTGACGTCGCGCAAGCCGGCGCACGTACGATGTTGGGCATTCATGCAGGCTTCGCCGGGCGCGCCCTGGTCGACGGAAAACAAGCACTGCTCGACGCCGAAGCTCTCCAAGACCTCGTAATTGCTGTTGTTGCACGCTGCCCGGAAGCTGCTCAGCTGCGCGTCCGAGATGTCGGGGCTGTCGATGGGGCTGCACTCTCCTCTATTGACTAGCACGTCGGGCAGCGCGGGCTCGGCAGGCGGCGGGCTCGGCGGCGGCGAGTGCGCGCCCGGCGGCAGTATCGGCGCGGGGGGTTCGATGGGACTTTCCGGCATGCTCTGACCGGGCGGCATGTCGGGCATCCCGGGCCGAGACGGGGCTTGCGGCATTGTAAAGCTGGGGGGCGGGGGCGGGGACGGCTGGCCCCTGTACCCACGGCCGTTGGTGCAGAACCCAACCTCGCACTTATCGGCGCGCTCGATGTAGGCGTTGCCCTTCACGTGCGGCGCCTTTTGGTACGCGGGTGCCCCCTTGCTGACCTCGTACCGGACGTCGTTGCCGGGAGTGCCCGATATGTAGTAGCATATCAAGCCGCCGGGGCCGGTGATGCAGCACTCCTCCGGGTTATTATCGGACACGTGTTTGGCGTCCTGGCAATGCGCCAGAAGGGTGCGGGTGTAGATGTTGGTCCACACGAAGAGCTCGTCTGGCTTGCCCCGGTCTAACGTGTCAAGCCACGTGTCATCCTGCGAGTTCTCCCACACGCGGCAGCGGCTGAACTCGCCCAAGATGCCGTGGGGAAGCGCGTTCTCCCCGTACTTCTCGTTCAGGCTCTGCACCTGATCGCTCATGTACGTGTACTCGATCTGATCCTGGATGCCGACCGACCACATCGCGAATCCTTTCACCAAGCGTTTCGCCGTTTCCGCTTCATACTTATTGCCGCCCTCGGTGACGTACGCGTCTGTTCTGTGCTCGTAGTGTTGACCCGTTTCGTCCACACATTCGAGGTAGGGTTCAGTTGGGTTCTTGTACGGCGCCGTGTTGTAGTTTTTACTTCCCGCGAGTTTCCGGCGCCCGGTTATCGTTTTTACGAGCGTTCGTATCATGTCAGCTTTGTTTTCCGCGTACAGGTCCGGCACCAGCTTGTTACCCGCCCCAGTGGTGACTGGGAAGGACAGCTTCTCGTTGTTCTTGAGCATTTGCTCAATAACTGGGTCCGCCTCCATGTCGCCGTACTCGGTATCGTCCCTGAAGGACTTTGTTCGTGAGTCGAACCTCCGGAATTTGGGGTAGTCGCGGCCGTGACCGGACGACATTGCGCCGTCCTCGTTGACACAGAGTTTATCGTACTCCATTGCATCATCGTCGTCCTCGTCGTCGTCATCGTCGTCCTTCACCCGTGAGAACATCGTCCCCTTGTTGCACTTGGGAATCATGTTGTCGCTATCCATGCTCTCCAGGTTGATGTACGCAATCTTGACGTATAGCTTGCCCACGGATTCGCGCAACATCTGCAACGTCACCTTCGGCAACATCCACAACGTGAAGTCCAGGCAGTTGTGCACCTCGATGTGTAGCTCCAGGATGCAGTCAGCAGTGGGCGACAGCGAACCATTCACGTTTCCTTTCCCCTTGAAGCCCGAAGACGCCACGCACGCCGTTGCCATCGAGATCCCGCCAGGCTTGAGGTACTTGCGGTCTGAGAACTCGCGGATGCGCGCAGGGAACTTGACGCCGCATGACATGCCGGAAACCTCGTCGCCTTTCCGCATGTCATGTGTGGACAGAATCGAGTCGCCGGCTTTGCCGTGGACTACGTACGGCTCATCCCACTCCTCGCCCTCGTCGGTCGTGTACACGCCATCCTTAACGCCCTTCCATACCTGCCCGTTCCATTCGTTGGTCCTCCACCGGCGGTTGCACTTGACGTCGGACACGTCGTGCCCCGCAAAGTTGGTCAGCCGGAAGTCGTTAAGCGCCTTGGTCTTCTGCCGCCCGTCGATGACGTCCTGGCAGATATGCGTGTGATCCACAAAGGGTGGCGGGGGAGGCGGGGCAGGAGGGGCTAGCACCCCATGCGCCTTGGCCGCCTGCGTCCCGAACCACGCGCCGAAGTTCCCGACGTTGAGGATCAGCTCGCCGGTCGCGCTCGGCAACTTCGACTTGCCCGCGGCCGCGCGCTGCTGCTCCACGCGGTGTGCCGCGTTGGAGGATGAAGAGGAATGCTCCGATGGCTCGCCGCCCGCCGCCGGCTCCTCCTCCACCTCCGCCGCCGGCGGCGAGTCCTCCGGGGACGAGAGCAAGGCGCGGGCGCGGCGGCGGTGGTGCGCCGCGGCGCGGCGGGACATGAAGCGGTGGCGCCTTTTGGTCACCGAGTCGGTCTGCAACTCGACGTCCACGGTCATCCCCGCCTCACCGATGTCCACCAGTCCCAAGGAGTAGGGGACACAGCACACGTCAGTAGCAGCACGTGGAGACCACCGCATTCATACAGACACACCAACGACGGCTTAGCACACGTTGTCGTTCGCGATAAGCAGCGCACGGGGTCGGAACTATCGCACATCACACAAGGGGTGGTGCGAGAGAGAGAGACGGGTCAGCGTATACCGTGAATGGCTTTGGCTTTCTTACCATGGAAGTCTGCGCCCAGATGTCCACGGTGTCCGCGTCGAACCCCTCGGGCTCCTTGAATGACACGCGGTCGGTCGACCCGCCGGCCGCCACGCCCATCTCCTTGTTGTTACCCTGCGCCACAAGGTACCGGTACGACACGGTGTGCTTGCCGGGCCGGCACTTGAGCCCCGGGAGTTTCAGCGTCTCGGCGCCGGTGCCAGGGTCAGCCAGCCAATTACTGCTCGCCACGTTCAATTCCAGCCCAACTTGTAAGCTGGATGTGTGCAAAATATTTCATAATTTCATCATATTTCGAGAAAACAGTGTCTAGAGCTAGTAGGTCGTACACAGAACCATAGACAATCAAAATGCAAGTAAACGAGTCATTTATCCTCTTGCTTTTAGTCGGACCCGATACTGCCGTTCCCGATATTGACCCCCCCCGATGATACCCTTCCCGATATTGACCCTCCCCGATGACCGATTCCCCATAATGGGGTGCCCCGATGACCGATTCCGCACTGCCAAACGAGCATC
>Ga0307488_10001503_pt1 | contig 19420 bp, 33 predicted proteins | sample SB02metaG_FD_202248 | JGI IMG/M metagenome (GOLD analysis project Ga0307488, IMG submission 202248) | Sea-ice brine microbial communities from Beaufort Sea near Barrow, Alaska, United States - SB 0.2 | ecosystem: Environmental > Aquatic > Marine > Coastal | place: USA: Alaska | collected... | reverse complement strand
AACGGTGGTAAAAACTATGCTAGTACAAAAATCTTTGGTAAACTAGCATTTTCAATGCCAAAAGGCTAACACTCCTACTTATTATATCTAAACCCCTACTTTTGCTAGGTTGTATTCTCACCTCTGTGATGCTATATTATATGTATAGTAACAAACAACAAAGGTGATAGATATGACTAACGAACTTATAATCATAGCGGTTGCAATTCCTGTAGTATTTGCTATTATAATAATGTGTATAGATGTAGGAGACAGGTAATGGAACTTTTAATCAAAGTAGGCTTTTGTTTTTTCCTCGGAGTAGGCATCGGAGCAATACTAATGCAAGTTAGTGCATTGTTTTGGATGTTCTGGGATATGTTTAGGAGTAAACGCAAGGAGTAAGAAGTCTAAGAGTATTTTTTAGCAGGGTGCAAATAACTGATGGCCTGAGTTATTTGCTGTTTTGATTTGGGAGCGTCTGTGTTACGTAACCTAGACCTAACGATAAAGAATGTGTTCCGACAATAGGACATAACCCTGTCAAAAAGTACTTTTAAACTTTACTGCAAGTTGTACTTTTTCATTTTAGCAATTAAGGCAGTGCGTCCTACATCTAGGATTTGCGCTGCCTTAGTCTGATTACCACATGTTAATTTAAGTGCATTGACAATACGTTCACGTTCTAATGCTTCTAATTCTGCACACAAACTATACTGAACATCCTCAGGTAACACTTCTCCCTGTGATCCCCACATCTCCTCAAACATGTTAAAGAAATATGCTTGCTCGTCTATACGTTGTTTATGCTCGTCTGTTGTTTCTTGCTTTATTGTTAACATAGTTTAATTCTTTTCCTTATGCATATAAATACATGTATGCGATATTTAATTACTATAATTCTATTTATAACAGCGACAACCGTATGTGCCGACAGTCTGACATTTGGGTTTAATAGTCCAGCATTTAATGGTGTTGGCTATAGTAGTCATGTGTTGACTATTGAACAGTTAGAAGCTAATCGTCGAAAAGAAATCAAAGATGACGAGCAAGCTGCAATCGATAAAGCAGAACGTGATTTAAAGTCAACCAACGCTTATAAGTTTAAGAACAACCTAGAGTCACGTATATACGCTACACTATCAAAACAGATTGCAGATAATATGTTTGGTGAAGGTGCAACTATTGCAGACGATACTTGGTATGAAAGTGAAACACCATTTGGCGATACAGTTAAATGGAAGCGTGGAACTGATGCTAGAATCTATGTTGTTATTACAGATAGCAATGGCGATGTAGTTGCCGAGTTTGATGTACCAGTTGGGGAATTTGCATTCTAATGATGAAACTTTTAGCAACAGTACTAGCAATGGTGTTTTTACAAGGCTGCGCAAGTGTAGTCAATATACCAGAACCTGAAGCGCCTGTGTTAGTACAAAATTTAAACACAGAGTTTCATACTATTGCAGCACCAGCAACAGGCAAGCTAGTAGCAGCAGTGTATGGATTTACAGATAAAACAGGACAACGTAAACCTAGTGAACGAATGGCTAATATTAGTACAGCCGTTACACAAGGATCAGAAGTTTGGTTAATCAAGGCACTGCAAGAAGTAGGCGGCGGCGAATGGTTTCAAGTAGTAGAGCGTGTGGGCTTAGACAATCTAACAAAAGAGCGTCAGATTATACGCCAAGCAAGAGAAAGTGTAGGTGACGAACGTGTGTTAAAACCTATGTTGTTTGCTGGTGTAATAATAGAAGGCGGCATTATAGGGTATGATAGCAATGTACTAACAGGCGGAGCAGGTGTTAGATATTTAGGCGTAGGTCCTAGCACAGAATATCGTCAGGATGTAGTTACAATAACAATGCGTATGACAAGTACACAAACAGGCGAAGTATTGATAAGTACATCAGTAACGAAAACAATTATTAGCTCAGGATCGAGTATGGGAGTGTTCAAGTTTTTTGATATGGGAACATCTAGCTTTGAAGCAGAAGCAGGGCATACTATTAACGAACCAGTAAACTATGCAGTAAGGGTAGCAATAGAACAAGCAGTTGTAGAACTGATTAAGGCTGGAGAAGCCAAAAAACTTTGGAAATTTGAAGAATAATTAACTTGGTGTAAAATTATTTACACCTAAGAGTTAAATACTAAAGTATAGGAATAAGGGTTCTATGCATTTAAGGGGGCAATTATGTCAAACAGAATAAACAAAATTAGTCTAGCATTGCTAGTCTCACTGCTCGGGACAACAGCAGCATGGGCCAGTGATGTTTATATAGATCAGGCTGGTTCAACAACAACAATTGATATTACTCAAACAGGTTCGGGCAACACTGTTGGTAGTAGCGGAACAGCAAGTACTATCATTGGTAGTAACACTGATATCGATGTCACACAAACAGGTGCCAGCAACACAGCTGACATTGAAACAGCAACAGGTGCAAGCGATACCAAAATTGATTATACTGCAACTGGTGGAAGCAACATATTAGATGTTGATATTAGTACAGCAACAGATACTACAGTAACAGCAGTCATCACTGGTGATAGTAACGAATTAACAGTTTGTGGAACATTAGCTACTGATGCAAGTAGCGTAGCAAGTGCAACATGTGCAACTGAAGTTTCAGCTAACACAACTACTACTAATGTAGCTATTACAGGCGACAGTAACAAAATAGCAGCAGGTTTAGGTTCTGCTGGTGCAGTAAATAACATCACTCTTGGTGCTAATACTGTTAGTGACTACAATATTGTAAACCTAAAGCAATCTGGAACAGATACACCTGTAGTAACACTTAACGTTGATGGTTCAAGCAATGCCGTTAACATCACACAAAACTAAATTAATAACATTCATACTAGGGGTACTTTTATTAGTGCCCCTTTCCGCATTTGCCCGAGTAGGTGAAATTACAAAGCAAATTGGTCAAGACGGTAGTATTTCAAGAGATAACGATACTATTGTAACTAATGAAGGTGTTGGTATCAATATGAATGATGCCATCACAACTTCCAAAGCCAAGCTAGAACTTACATTTGAAGATGATACTAAAGTAGCAATAACACGGCAGAGTAAACTAGTGATTGATGACTTTGTATATGATGCTAACAGTGGCACAGGTAAACTAGCAATGAATGTTGCTATGGGCACAGTACGTTATGCTTCAGGTGCTATTGCTAGAAACAGTAGAGAAAACGTTAGACTAAGAACTCCCACAGCAACTATTGCAGTACGTGGAACAGACTTTACTATGACAGTAGATGAGATAGGACGCAGTCTTGTTATCTTACTGCCTACTTGTCCTACTCCAACAACTTGCTTTACCGGTGAAATTGAAGTTAGTACAGATGTAGGAATGGTAATACTTAATCAAGCGTTTCAAGCAACTGTTGTTGCTAGTGCTGACAGTAAACCTACTAAACCAAAAATACTTGATATACTAGAACGTAATATCGACAATATGTTGATCATTAGTCCACCTAAAGAATTACCAGGTGGCATGGCATACATCGACCAAGCAAAAGAAGCTAGTTATTTAGAAGATGATGCGTTTTTGTTTGAAGACTTAATCCAAGAATATCTAGAAGATGAACTAGCATACGGTGAACTTGACATTGACTTTTTAGACTTTGAATTCCTAGATAACATTCTTGACCTAACAAATATGTTAGCAGACGACGAACTTGAAATAGATCCTGTGTTGCCAAACATACATCAATTTAAAAGCTATATACAGTATAGCTATAATGAAGAAGGCATCTTTTTATTCGCAGAGCGGCCGCCACACATAGCACAAGTTAGAACAGAACGTTATATATACGGTTATGTAAATATAACTATGGACAGTATTGAAGCGCCGCTTATGATTAACGATGGAGGCACAGATGTTATTATCAATATTACGCAATCTGAGTAGTGCCTTAGTAATACTATGTGTTGCCACAAGCGCATTGGCTGACACTGATACTCCAGTAATGAATGTAAGTGGACAAGGTAGTGACTATATCTTTGTATACGAAGGAAATGATTATACAACCTATGCAGACTTAGCAGCTTTGGGCAATTCAATTATTGGTTGGTCAGCTACTTGCACATCAGGAAACTGTACAGTTGGAGATGTGCTATACGTCAGTGGTGTCACCAATGTAACCAGTGCCACCTACAGTGGCTCCGACTACCTATTTTTATATACAGAGGATGCTGATGGCAATGTTGCTTATCCAGTATCAGGAGCTTGGTACAGTTTTGAAACAACGACAGCAGCAGCACCACCTACTCCTGTATACGGATCAAGTGCGCCCACAACAGCACAACTATCTAGAATGAATGCAAAACTTGCACTAGCTGCTAGCGGACAAGGCGACACAGTTGAAGCAGACATAGTTGGTGATGATAATCTAGTAAACATTACACAAGCAGGCGGCATAAGTTATTTAGATTTATCAATTACTGGTAATCTTAATACATTTGATTCTGAACAGGATGTAGCTACAGGCTCACACGGATATATCGAAGCTACTATAACTGGCAATAGCAATGATGTTGATATATTACAAAAAGGCAGAGCCGTTGACGGCACAGGTAATAAAGCAGCTATACTTACTATAACAGGAGATAGTAATACAGTTGATATAGTGCAGCGTGGCCTTGGTGATAAGTTTGTAGACTTAGAAATTACTGGCGATGATCATACTGCTAGTATATTCCAAAATGGTGCTGGTGATCATAATGCTAGAGTAGTACTTGACGGCACACAGCCTTGGAACTTTGACCTAACACAAAACGGCGCAACTAGCAAAAGTTACACACTACCACACTCAATGAGTGATGGGTCAGCAGTAAGTGGAACTTGCGCAGCAGTCGGCGGATGCAATTTAACTGTAGTTCAACAATAAATACTGTTATGAAGCACAGCAGTAACACTGAGGAAGAATTACAAGAGTCAGAAGTACTTTTAGTACATCATCTGAAAACTCGTAAACAACCTCAAGACCGTTACTGCCCAGTAATAACCTACGACGGAATAACAAAGAACCCTGAGTACAAGCAGCGGCCAATGCGGCACTATTAGAGGATTTAAAAATGAAAAGATTACTAAGCCCTTGGTGGGCATTAATAACACTAGGAATATTAGTATATGCATTTGCAAATCCATCTAACTTTATACAAAGTATCAAACTAAATTACTTTGATCAACTTATTGTTAATCAAGAACCAGTAGAGAATAATATCTATGTTGCAGAGATAGACGAAGCAGCATTAGAACTGTACGGACAGTATCCGTTTCCACGTAATATATACTCAGACATTATCAAAGACTTGTACGCTCGAGGTGCCGGATTAGTTGTATGGAATGTAATGATGCCTGAAGTAGACAGACTGGGCGGAGATGCAGAACTAGCAGAAACTATGATGGCACTGCCAGTTATACTTGCAAGTCGACCTAGTGATAAAACTGTTAACGAACCTATCAATCCGGGTGCAGCAATAATTAACTCAGACTACTTGGACACTATACTGCCTTATGGAGGCATTATTGCAAACATACCAGAGCTCGAAAACAGTTCAGTAGGCGCAGGCATTGTAAGCACAGAACCAGAGATAGATGGTGTAGTACGCCGCATGCCTACTGTTGCAGTTGTAGACGGAGTATTATATCCAAGTCTAGCACTAGAAACATTGCGTGTTATAGCAGGCGATCCTAGCTTTCAAATCAAACTAAGTCCACTAGGCATAGACAAAATGCGTATACCACAGTTTGGTGTTATACCTACAGACGCAGAAGGCAGAGTATGGATAGACTGGAGTCAGCGTAACAAGAGTGCAAGTATAACTAACTTGCCAGATGATCTTGAAGGTGCAGTTGTTATTGTAGATGTAACAGCAGCAGGCATTGCTAACCCTGTGCCAACAGCAATAGGCGCACAGTTTGCAGGCACTACACAAGCAGCAGTGCTAGGCACAATGTTTGCTGGCACAAACATACAACGTCCTGTATGGGCAACACAAGCAGAGCTACTAGCACTTGTGATAGGAGGCTTATTACTAATTGTATTAAGTCGTTGGATGCTAGTAGGACTTGCCGCAACAGTTGTACTAATAAGCAGTGTTGTTCCGTATTCAATATATGCATACGCAACAGACAAGATGTTACTAGATGTTACAGCACCGGTTATTACATTTGTGCTAATTGCATTGCAAGTATACGGTATCAAATTTGTACGAGAGTTCTTAGAGAAACAAGCAATTAAGAAACAATTTGCTGGTTATGCATCGCCTACAGTGGTTAAACTGCTACAGGAAAATCCAGACCTTATCAAGAAGGGTACTAAGAAAGAAGTTAGTATTGTATTCTCAGACTTACGTGGCTTTACACCATTAGGCGAAAGTTTTGGAGATGACGTTCAAGGACTTACTAAAATAATGAATGGCTATATGGATGCTATTACAGAGCCAGTACTAGACGCAGATGGAATGATCATTAAGTACATAGGCGATGCTAGTATGCATATACACAATGCACCTATAGATGATGCTAACCATGCTAAGACAGCAGTACAATGCGGCTTAGACATGCTAAAAGCAGTGGAAAAGTTTAATGAAGAAGTTATTATACCTGATGGTCGCCCTGCTGTTGGTATGGGCGCTGGCATTAATACTGGGCTCGGTTATATTGGTGAGATGGGATCGACAGCTAGGCATAGCTACGATGTACTCGGAGACGCAGTGTCAACAGCAGCAAGAATTGAAAGCAAGTGTAAAGAATACGGATGTCTATTACTTGTCGGAGGAGCAACAGTCGATCAGTGTAACAACGATTTCTTCTTCCTCAAAGTAGACGACTTAGCTGTTAAAGGTAAAACAGTTGGTATTAGTATCTACACAGTGTTAGATGATGTTAGACCTGCGTGGAAGACTGCTAAGAAACATCATGATCAAATGCACTACTTATATAGCAAACAACTATTTGAAGAAGCAGCAGCACAGTGCAAACTTATTCGCCGCAACTTTGACGGGCGCTTAGAAGGCTATTATGATATGTGGATTGAACGCTGTGAATATATGATGACACAAGACTTGCCAGCCGACTGGAATGGCGTATTCGTAGCGACGACTAAGTAGTTTTACTTGTTTTGTATTTTAACAGCAGTGCATTAACTTCGTCTGTTTTAATTAACCAGCCGCTTTCGTTTACAATGAACACGTCACCTGGTTTGTACAAACCTTTGTCCATTACTTCAGTCGGTGTGTCACCTTCTACCTTAAAGCCGTTGCCGTTAGGTATGCTATTAATAGTGTAATCGACCCACATCATATCATTTTCTCCATTTGTTTTGCTTGAGGATATTTAAGTACAAAATGCGTAGCTTGTTTTGAGTTTGGAATTTCTACATAGATATCACAACGGCAATATATGTCTCCTGGCATGGTTTGACTGTTACTACGTTGTAATTTCCATTCCCAGTTGTTAGATTCTACAGTTTTGTAAAGTCCGTCACCTAGTTCGCGCTGTATCCATATTTGTTCCATACGAGAATCTGCGTGTGACCATTTGTACTCGCATTGTCCTAAATAATACTTCATAAAAATATTTATTTTTTAGGTGCAGGCTTTCCTGTAGAATTGAATGTTTCGCTGCGGCTTTGATATTTTACAATAGCTTCATCTAAGAACGCTTGCTGTTCTGGATTAAGACTGGCTCTATGCTCTAACACCATACTAAGTTTGCTGTTAAGTCTAATCATGTCGTTGTCTAACATACGCACACGATCAACAAGACGTATAAGTGTACCCATGCTTTGTCCAATAACAGGATCGATAGTTTCTGTTACCCACTTCCAGATAAAGAATATAAAGTATCCCATACCAAAAGCAGCAATAACTGGAAAGCCAAAGTCTTTGATTGCACCTGCTATATCAATTTCCATTAATCACGCCTCGCATCATCTTTTCCCTCATTAGCTGCTATTCTGTCAATGTTAGGTTTAACTCCGAGTGCGTAACTTAGTAGTGCATCTATCTTAACCAAATCGTTATTCATAGTTTGTACACGATTGTCAAGCGAACCAATAATACCATTCAATGTTTTTACACTGTCTTCGACGCCGCCTAAGATAAAACTAAGTGTCAGAAAGACAAAGTAGCCAGCAGCTAATGCTCCTGCAATCGGAAAACCTACATCGCTTGCTAATGTTAAAAAGTCCATATAACTATTTATAAAATAATCTAGTTGACAAATTCAACATAACATGTTAGTATATAGGTATAAGTGGAAGGTTAAAGTTTAATGGCATCAGCAGGACATAATGGCGGCCCGCAACTAGTACCTAACGAAGCAGTTCATAAACATAGTCTATATAATAAATCCAATACTTGTTTATCTAAAGATGGTCGTACTTATACTGACATTGACAAGGATGGTAATTACATAAGTCATTATGTTAGTCCGTATGCTAAAGAGTTTTGGAATGGAATGAATGTTGAACCTGGCATAGAACCTGTTGTTCGAGCATTGTGGGCAAAGGGCTATTTGACGTTTACAAGTTGTCAAGGACACAATAACTCTCCTATGAGATATGTAGGCGTTGTGTTTATAAATGATGAAGAACGAGACAAGTTTATAAATCAAATGTCATCCTTGCACGTACAATGGCACTATAACTGTGTTAATCCAATAGATGATCCATTAGAAAATGATAACGGAAATTGGATGCGTATGCAATGGGATCAAGAAGGCATAACTACAACACAAAAAGACTTTACGAACAAACGATACACTAAACAAGAACTAACAGACTTTTGGAACATAATGTTTAGTAGGAACTACGATAGCTTTAGTCCGGTGATAATGTGTGTTAGTTGCACAATGAATCCGACTAACGAGCTAGATTATCTTTGGTGGAAATTTAAGTATCATTTTACTAGAAATAGAACTACTACAAAAGTAGCACAATATATTGATACCCATCTATCACAGTACTTTTGGTAAAATAAGTGCTTGACGTATGTAAAGATATAGTGTATAATAAAGACTAATAAGGAGATATACTGTGATAAAGACATACAACTATGAAGATCTGTTTACTGATAACGACGAAACTGGTGAAACTATCCTAACACTACCTCCGGAAACACTAGAAGAAAACGGCTGGGGCGAGGGTGATTTGCTAAAGTTTACAGTGAATGAAGAAACACAAACACTAATAATTACAAAAGTAGGCGAACAAGACAACTCACAACAGGACTAAGCATTATGAATAGTATTACTGTAATAGGCGGCAAAGCTAATCAACGTATATACATCGAAAGCATGGCTGAGTTTTGTATTGCTCATTTAATGCCACGTATTAATACACTTGATGTTTTAATACATCTAAAGAGTCTTCAGGGCGTAATGGGCTTTTGTTTAGAAACTGACAATAACAGAACATTCGAAATAGAAGTTGATAGTAAGTTAACATTGCGCAAGTTATTAGAAACTGTTGCACATGAACTAGTACACGTAAAACAATATGCTCGTAGAGAGTTACATCCAGTAAATCAAACTTGGTGTGGCAAGACATACAATCCTAAAAAAGTAAGCTACTGGGATCTTCCTTGGGAGATTGAAGCACACGGGCGAGAAGTAGGATTGTTTGTACGCTGGTGTGAAGAAAATAATCATACAGCTAAATGGACACAATTAGGTTGACATCTACTATAAAGATGTTATATTAACGTATAGGCACAAACAAACACAAAGGCAAACAACATGACTAACACAAATTACGCAGATTCCTTTAACGCACAATATGTTAAAAGTGACAGTCACTTTGTAGATCTTGCATCACGTTTTAATACGTTTTGTGATGAAAGCAAAGCAATTGAATTCCGTATGATGACACGAGAGTTCCGTCGGCGCAATCCAAACTTTAAAACAATACAAGATGTGCGCAAACGTATTGCTCGTGCATTACCTGCACTATTAAGCGACATTGAAGTAGATACTACTATGCAACGTTTGCTTAATCTAGAGCACGTTCTAGATAAACTAGAAAACTTCAAAGCAACTAAAGTAATGCCAATCCAAGTATACGAAGACCCAGAACGCCCGGGTAAGTATATTGCGTGGGACGGTCAGCATACAGCAATTTTGTTATATATCCTTGCTGTTATGGTATTTGAAATTGCACCAGCCGACTTTGAAATCCCAGTAGTTGTATATGATGTAACTACTAAGGCAGAGATTCGAGAAAACTTTGTTGGCCTTAATGGCGAAGACAAGTTGCCACTAGATGCAATTGACTTGTTTCAACAAAAGGTATTTGGTGTACGTGTTGACGGCAGTGTTAAGCCTGATTGGGTACTTGCAGAACAAAAGCAGTGTATGCTAGAAAAGCACAAGTTGTTTGCTACGTCAGATAAATTTGACAACACAAAAGAAATAGGTGCTATTTCACGTATGGCAGAACTTGATAAGGCAAGTCCGGCAGTAGTCGAACAGTTCGGCATTTACTGGAGTGCAATCCGCAAGCAACGTGCAGTAGACGCTAAAGAAATCTTTATGATGATGACTTGGTTTATGCTTGCAGAAGTACAAAATGTTAAAATTGACACGGACTACATCTTAGATCTTGCAGACATGAACATGAGCTTGTTTGATGCTAACTTTGCACCAACTGGCGGCTTTTGGGCTAAATGTGAAACAGCATACGAAAACTGGTATCAAACATCTCCGCAAGCGGCTGCTGGTTTTGAACCTTCGATGCAGAAGATGCCAAGTCACGGTATTCCGTTTCTAAATGCACAAATTACAAAGAGCCTAGGTCGTAAAGTTCCACAGTTTGTTGCAAACAACGGGTTTACTCCTAATGAAAAGGATCTGTGGTAGTGTTCCGCGATATAACACTTGATGTACGTAAGTCAAAGCGTGACCGTACAAAGATTATATCTGAACAGATAACTTGTACCATCCCAGGATGTGATGAGCTGTTAACTATGTTTAGCGGAGAAGGTAAAGACTTGTATTGCAGAGATCATCAAATTGAGCAAATTGCGTATGGTGGTTACGGACGGCAAGGAAACGAACATACCTTTCATCGCTCAGACGTATGTGAATGTTGTGGACAAGATATCAATGATGATCCGCGCTGGGTTAAGTGTGAAGAAAAGTTTGGCTCAATTGACGCTAAACAACATCATGAAGTAAGACGCCGTTATAATCACGGTGATCATGATTATCGCAAAGCAGACGGTGGCGACAATAGTTTAAGCAACACTAATGCATACTGTAGCTTTTGTCATTGGTATAAGACTGTAAAGAACAACGATGGCAGAAGAACATAGATAAAGGTTGACAGAATTGTGCCTATATGCTATATTAGTGTATAGGCACAATACACAGAGGCACACCATGTTTACAGAAGTTAAAAATGGCTACACACATCCAGATGCAGTTCCAATGAAAACTGTTAAACTTACAGAAGTTCTTGCTGTAGCATATGCGGCTTACCGCATCAACAATAATACATATACTAAAGACACTCGCCGCTTTAGCTGTGACGAAAACAAGACACAGTTTGACAACAAAAGTCTTGTTCGTTACTACTTGGAAAAGAAGCTAGATACAGCAGACGCAAAGTATCTTCCTGCAGACTTTGAAATGTTTGAACCTACAGAAGCAGACTATGCTAGCGTAGAACAAGCTCGCAAATGGATGAAGCGTTATGTGATGCTTGGCTTAGGCGAACTAGACGGCTTCAAAGCTGATATGATTCGAGAACTGTCGCAAGACGAAGTTAGGGTTACGTCTGTGGGGCGCATTGCATTTGCTCCAGAGTTTATCAAACGTGATATGCACGAGACAAGTCTTACAAAAACTATCCGTGTTGAGTATCGTGACAGTCGTCATATTAATCCCGTTGGTGCAACTGTAGAAGGTATAATCGAGATACTGGACAAGCGTTACAGTAACCAGTGGGAGAGCTATAACTACATAGGTGTAATCGAAGGCAACCTTGTTAGCTTTATGAACAAGTTTGAACATGCTGTTGGTGATCGTAAGCGTCTTAAGGCCAAAGTAAAAGGCCACACAAAGAATCGACTGTTTAGCGCAGACGAAACTCGACTAAATTACGTCAAACTATACAAGGTATAATACAATGGATAATATGTTTCTATGGATTGCAATTGCGTATGCAGCAGGCTCAGCAGCAGTTTGGTATTTACGTCCTAATAATACAGTAAGTACAATTGAAGATACTGTTAATAAGTTAATCAAAGACGGATATTTAAAAACACAAGGCACAGGTGACAGTCAAAAAATCCTAAAACACACTGAATGGTGCAACGAGAATGATTAAACTAAATAGTGTATAGGAGAACATAATGGAAATTATCAATACAGTAGATATACAAAAATATAATAGAGTAGCGTTAAATATTGCCTGTGAGGCTCGCAATGCTGTATTTGTAGCAGAAGTTAATGTTCCGTTCGCAAAGGTTCCAAGTACCGGCGCACTTGCTTGGACAGAGTATCCTTGTGTCATACTATATAGCGAAGACATGCAAAAAGAAGGTGGCCACTACGTTGCTATCTATCAAGATCCATTTAACACTAAATGGGTAATCAAAGCGTGTGACGAGTTTGCAGAAGGCTTAGAATGGGAAGGTGCAATGGCAGATAACGGCGACTGCATCTGGAGTAAGCACAAAGATGATTATCGCCGCAGTGCAGACGAAAGCATTTGGGTACAAGGTGGTAGAAACACTACTCAGACTAACGGTGAAAAAGTACTATTCAAGATCACCGACGGACAATTAAACGTTTTTCCTTTAGACTCATAAGAGGTTAATATGATCAAACTGCAAGGCAAACTACCTCGCAGATTATACATTGCATGTAGTGGCGGAGTAGACAGTATGGCAATTGTCGACTTCTTGTCTAGAAAGCACGATGTATTTGTACTATACTTCAATCACGGTACTGAACACGGACATAGGGCAATGCAGTTTGTTGAAAAGTATTGCAATGAAAAAGATATTCCTTGGCTAACTAACATTCCAGATGACAATAGAGAAAAAACTCCTAGAGAAAGCCAAGAAGAATACTGGCGTAATATTCGCTACGACTGGTTAGAACGATGTACTGAACGAGACGTTATTACAGGACATCATCTAGATGACTGTGTAGAAACTTGGGTATGGAGTAGTATGCATGGGACAGGAAAAATTATCCCTTACAGTCGCAATAACAGAATCTTTCGTCCGTTTCGTTTAAATCGAAAACGCGACTTAGAGCTTTGGGCAAATCTTAACAATGTCCCGTATTTAGAGGATGACAGCAACACAGATACATGTTATACTCGTAACTATATTAGACACGATATGATGTCAAACGTACTAAAAGTTAACCCAGGCATTCATAAAACTATCGCAAAAAAGGTAAGAGAAGATGAATATTCAACACTCACCACTGTTTGACACAGCAAGAGTAGAACAGTTGTACACAGAAAAGGATGGCGTAGAAGTAAAGTACGTTTGCACAAGTGCAACAAACGGTGGCACACTAGCAACAGATGTGTTTTATAGAGCTACTCCGCACCCTGAGTTTGGTAATTATTATTTTGCATTATATCGAAATCCTTTTGCGGATAATGCAGAGATCATGATTACTAATGCTGATTCTATTGAGTCTTATGAGTTTGGAATGATCGAAGATGATGGTAAATACTATTACAGTCAACATCGGCATGACCACAAAGTAGTTGGAGAAAAGATGATTGACGGTGGCCGCGCATACATTCGTAGTAGCGGCAAAGTAGACGTATTTAAGATCCAAGGCGGGGAGTTTGTACGATACGAACCCTCCGAGTAAAGCAACAATTACAACTAGGAGAATACCATGAGTCATAAACAAATAGAACTAGAATTTAAAAAATCATTAGAGGCTACTGACTACGGACTAATTGTAGGGAAACACGGAGAACTCAAAGGCATTTGGGTTCCTGTAACAGTAGAAACCGATATTATTCCAGCCGCAGTCGTAGACTTGTGTGTTAGTAAATTCGGAATTGATCCTAATGGAAGCCAACATAACACAGTAGTACAATGACACCACAAGAAATAAATGAATACAAATTGCGCTGGATGGGAAGTTCTCCTTATTCAGTGCGTTTGCACAGCGACTTAGACACACAGGGCAAGACATGGTGCAGACGAAATTTAGAACGACATCAATGGAAAATGAATACGTGGACTAACGTCTACGAACACACATTCTACTTTGAACATCAAGACGACAGTTTAATATTTGAAACATTGTGGCCGGAGTATACTAATCAATGAGTTATGCAGTAATGGTTTGTCTTGACGGCAAAGACGATTGGATCTATATCACAAAGCAAACAAACCAGCAACATTGTTGGAACTTACAACCTGAACTATTTGAAGATGCACACGAAGCAATGCAATTTGCACAGGTCTTTCAAATTCCAGATAAACCTCAAAACGTAATGGTGGTAGATTATTATGAAGATTAGAATTAAAGGGTATCCAGATTATTATTACTGGTTAGATAGATTGTTTGGATGGAACCCCAAGCAAAAGATAAGTGTTCGTATTGATCCACATGATACGTGGAGTATGGATCATACACTTGCTCATATTATCTTGCCTATGCTAGTACAGTTAAAAGCTACAAAGCACGGTAGCCCCTTTGTCGATGATAAAGACGTGCCAGAAGAACTTCGTAGTACTAGCGCACCTCCAAAAGAAAACGAGTGGGACACTGATGACAATCATTTCAAGCGTTGGGATTGGATCCTAGATGAAATGATTTGGGCGTTCCATCAAAAGTGCCGAGATGATTGGGAAAGTGATTTTTACGAGTATAAAGATGATGATACTGAACGGTATGGTTTGAAACTTGTATGGGAAGACCGTACAGCAAGCGCAGCGCATCATCAACGTATGATAAACGGCTTTAAACTATTTGGAAAGTACTACGAAAATTTGTGGGATTAGATCCCAAAACTACACATATATTTTAGGCACATACTAGCATAACTACTAAGCTAAGGCACACTATAGGCAAATCAGAACACTGTTTGATCGAGGTAGCTCGATTCGTCAAGAACCAGCCGAGGTAATGCTCGTCGCCGGTGGTGTGGCGTGTTCACCCCTTTGCGAAAGCAAACATCTCCTAAACACTATAACACTAGGAACGAGGTTATAGGTAGCGTAAGCTATGTCAGTGCAGGTAAGGAAAAGACTAGAGTCCTTGGAGATGCATTTAAATACCTGTTTCCAAATGTCTTGGCCGAATACTACTCACATGAAGTATGTCAAAGATTGGATGGGACCTTAGCAGGTTCCGTCTGACCAAAATAATCTACATGAAATAAAATATTATTAATATATTATAATCATATACGAAGTATAATACGAAAAGACGATTAGTCTTAGAGTTGTTTCGTGTAGCGAAACATAATTAGTTGACTTTATATAAACATGATAGTATACTAATAGAATAACACATTTAAGGTGAACTATGAATATATCTGATAATCTAAGTTTAGACAATACTCCTTTACTATTAAAAGAATTTATTGATGATGCTGAGTTTCTAGCAACACTAAGTGATATACAATTTTGTATTAATCATCCTTGGCAGTACACTCCGAGCATCATACATAGAAAACTTGGAAATTCTTTACCGTTAAAGTTTAAACATAGTAGTTGGTATTCTAAAAATATTGTTGACAAGCGTCAAGTGTTAGACTTTGTAAATTTAGGACATACGTTAACAATAGAAAACTACAGTGTACACAGCGAAGCAACACAAGAAGTATGCAAACGCTTTGAAGCTGCACTTAAAGTATCATGCGATATGCATGTAGACTTTGCACTAGGTGCAGTAAACGATTATTCCAAAAGAACTGAATACCCGATGTTCGTTATACAAGTTCAAGGAGAAACTTCTTGGAAAGTATTTGACAAACAGACAGAGATAGTGTATACTAGTAAAGTAAGTCAGGAGACTGCTATTATTAATACAATACTAAAACCTGGTGATATGCTTTATATACCCAAAGATACTGTGTATAGCGTTTCACCATTTGAGCAACGTATTTCTATTAGCGTACCCTGTGATGTAAATAGTCTTCCAATTGATAGAAGGAATCTAAAATTAAATGAAAACTGAAAATATTTATAGCGAAACAACTAGTGTAGTTAACACTCGTACTGACACAGCAGTTGACGCAGAAGTAGCAGAGTTTCGAGAAGGTGACAATCTTATTGTTTATGTTGCTAACGAAAAGATCTCGATGCATTGGAATGGCAGAGTTTACGTAGGAAATATGTTTGGTATGGAGTTAACAACATCTGGACCAACATTAATTAGAAAAGTTAGAGGAAATTTTTAAATGGCACTAGTACCAGTAGTAATCGAACAAACACAAAAAGGCGAACGTTCATACGACATTTATAGTCGTTTGCTTAAAGATCGCATTATCATGTTAGATGGTCCTGTACAACAACATACAGCAAGTATTATTACTAGTCAGATGTTGTTTCTTGAAAGTCAAGATCGAGATAAACCTATCTATATGTATGTTAACAGCCCAGGCGGCATTGTAACAGAAGGACTTGCAATTTACGATACAATGCAGTTTATTACATGTCCAGTATATACTATTGTAATGGGACAAGCATGCTCAATGGGCTCATTCCTTTCTATGGCAGGTGAGCCAGGACACCGAATGGTATTGCCTAACAGCCGCACAATGATACACAGAGTAAGCTCAGGTACACGCGGCACAAGCGGTAGTGTATATGTACAAGAACTTGAGTTTGAAGATGCTCGTCGCTCAATGGAAGAGTCTAAGAAAGTCAACCAGCGTCTTACAGAGTTGTATGTGAAACACAACACAGTAGGCAAGACCTACGAAGAAATGAAAGAAGTTATGAAGTTTGATACGTTCCTTTCAGCAGCAGAAGCAGTTGAATGGGGACTAGCTGATCGAGTTGTAGAAAACAGAAAAGCGGTAACAGAATCATGAAACAGTTAAAGGCAGAAGTAGCTACTAAAGATCCGGGCAAGAAACACTTTTATATTAGTTTAGTAAAGAGTGCTGTTCGTATCACAGCAGGACTATCATTGTGTCTAGGAGAGATGTTATTGTTTGCATCTCTCTATGATGCTGTTGTTGTTGCAGGTGTATTACTAATTGCAGCAGAAATATTAGGCATTGCGGAGGAACTATGAGTACAGTTGAAAGCACAGTAGCATCACTAAAAGGAATTCCAACACGGGACGAACTAATGGAGACGCTACGCAAGGAAGTACTAGAAGTAACATTCCTAAAACTTAACGGCGACGAACGTAAGATGCCTTGTACACTTATTACAAGCTTCCTACCTCCTGCTAAGAAAGATGACGCAATTACACAAAAGAAAGTTCGAGAAGTATCGGACAAAGTGTGTGCAGTGTGGGCAGTCGAAGCAAAGGGATTTCGTAGCTTCCGTTATGATCGTGTAACTAAAGTAGAAGTTATTGCTAAAGAAGACTACAAAGTACGACTTGGTGAGTTTTGGAAAGAAAATGGTTGACAAAGTCTAATTCCGACTGTATACTAATATTATAATTAGGCAAACAGAAAGATAGGCACATATGATTAAGACACAAGAAAAGATTATTGTAACAGACTGCGACGGAGTACTACTCAACTGGGAATACGCATTTGTATGTTGGATGACACAGCGTGGATACACCGAAATTGAAGATGGTAATAAAGAGTACAACATTGGCAAACGCTTTGGTATTACACTAGAAGCAGCCATTGAACAAGTTATAATCTTTAACGAAAGTGCAGCAATGGCATTCCTGCCAGCACTACGTGATGCACGTTACTATGTAAAGCGGTTGCATGAAGAACACGGATATGTGTTCCATTGTGTTACAAGTATGAGTCTTGATCCTAATGCTAAGAAACTGCGTCAAATGAACTTAGACAAGTTGTTTGGTCCAACAGCATTTCCAGTACTAGAGTGTTTGGATACAGGTGCAGACAAAGAAGAAGCACTTGAGAAATATCGCGACACAGGTTACTATTGGATTGAAGATAAGTTTTCAAATGCTGTTGCAGGCCAAGCAGTAGGTATGCATCCGATCTTGATCGAACACGGTTGGAACATGAACGAAGTCGTACCAGATGGTATGAAGAAAGTTACAACCTGGAAAGAGTTGTATAATTATATTGTAGAACAAGGATAATCAAATGTTTAAGAAAACAATTATTACTACAGCACTACTTGTATTAGCAACTCCAGCCTTTGCAGAAACAGTGCGTGATCATTACAAAACTGTTATTGATCAAAAACCATATAATGTAGAAGTGTGTAAAGATGTACGAAGCCCACTAAAGAATGATACTGAAGGTGCTATTCTTGGAGGCATCCTAGGCGGCGTTATTGGAAACCAATTTGGTAACGGCAACGGTAAAGATGCAATGACTGGCCTTGGCGCTATCACTGGAGCGATTCTAGGCGGCAAGCCTAATCAATCAGGTGGCAGTCTGCAACGTAAGTGTCAAGTAGAAACACGCTACGAAGAACGTCAGCGCGAAGTGTATAGCCACAGCACAGTTACATTCCGTAGTGAAGGTAAAACTTATACACTCAGTTTTCAAAAATAATTAGTTGACAGAGTTTAAATACTCTGTTACAATAAAACAGTAGGCAGAGATGTTTACAACGCTATTTAAAATTTAAGAAACTAAATGTTCCTCCTTAGCTCAGTTGGTAGAGCAATTGACTGTTAATCAATTTGTCGCTGGTTCGAGCCCAGCAGGAGGAGCCATTTGTTATTATGAGGGAAGGCTGGCTGAGTGGTCTAAAGCACCGGTTTACTAAACCGACGAAGGTGGAAGCCTTCCTAGGGTTCGAATCCCTAGCCTTCCGCCATAATAACAAATGAAGGGGTGAAGTGTTACGGTAGCACGGTGGATTCCAAATCCGCAAGCGAGGGTTCAACTCCTTCCACCTTTGCCAAATGCGGGTATAGTATAATGGTAATATCACAGATTTCCAATCTGAGGACAGGAGTTCGATTCTCCTTACCCGCTCCAACTAATAGGTTGACAACCGCTAAATAAGTGTAATATAGTAAGTTAAACAGCTTATATGAGGAGCTTAAAATGGCGGTAATAACAAGAGTACACGGTTCGGGGAGATCATTGGCAGGACATATATACTCGTTAGGAGCAAAAGGTTTTGTAATTACAGTTAAAGGTCTAAAGCGGCTTTATGAAGTTGGCGAAGAAACTGCTCAAGCTAAAACAGATTTAGTTGCTCTGTACGATAGATTAGTAGCACTTACAGCAACAGTTACGGATCACGCAGCAACACACGGCAGTGAAACATTAGGCCCAGGCGTTTACACTACAG
>Ga0307488_10001502_pt1 | contig 19422 bp, 17 predicted proteins | sample SB02metaG_FD_202248 | JGI IMG/M metagenome (GOLD analysis project Ga0307488, IMG submission 202248) | Sea-ice brine microbial communities from Beaufort Sea near Barrow, Alaska, United States - SB 0.2 | ecosystem: Environmental > Aquatic > Marine > Coastal | place: USA: Alaska | collected... | reverse complement strand
AGTGAGCAACATAGACAAGGAAGGATTTGTAAATGAGAAATAATAGTTGCCCATATGAAGATCCAGAATAGGGTGAATGCCAAATTGATCCAAAGGACTCTCCGCTACCGGGCCTACTCCTGGAAGACCGTTGTTAATTATTGTTGCGTCGTAATGCTCTCGTACAGCCTGCCCCAAAATACTATTTTCCATACCATTCAATAGGAAATCTTCATGCAAGCTGCGAAAAGTTTCGCCTCTGGCGTGTAGTTCCCGGAGTAATGTATTACGGAAAGAGCGTAGAGCTGAGAAGGTGGGCCCGAGAGATCTTCCAGTTTCATCCAAATATGTAGTTATACGGAACACTACTGGAAGCGCATGTTCACGTAATTCATCACTAATTATAATAACATCCGGTAGAGGTAGAGGTGGTAGTGCTCTCGCGGGAAGCGACATTCTACGAATGGGTTGATTAGTAGAAACTAATACTAGATTTTTTCTTTCCATCATATGTATTGAACTAAATCTCCTACGATTATTAAGCATAAGCATAGCACCCAAATATTTCCATCTATTCTTGATACCCCGTTGTTTTGTTCCTAAAATCAGCCAACAACTGTCCTTAGAGAGATTCCCCAAGGAAAGCCTGATTTTCTTTTCTTTTGAGAACGTGAACATGAGCGGTAACTGAACACCCACACAATCTCGATTTTAAAGAGAGAGACTGTCATCGCCATCTCTTTGGACATGCATGTGTTAAGCAAATGGACTGAACTGAATGAAGAGTGATTTGACTAAGCATTTTCGATCTTAGGCGAACGATGGGTTACCGGGTCTACGACCTCGCAAGGCACTACTGTAGAGCTCTTTGGGCCTGACGCTTTGCTTTCTCACTTTCCCAGAACTGCTACTTTCCTGCTTTTAGTACATTGCTTTTCGTATCATCTATGAGAATTCTCGTTTCAGAAACTCCTCAATATAGTCGTTATGGCAATTCTAACCATGTAGATTTTATTACCAAATTGTAGTTTTTTCTTTGTCTACTGTCCAAGACTGTGCAAGATACCTCAAGTACTGTCCAACTAATACTTTCCAATTCTGCCTTTCATTGCGAAAAAAAGCTGTCCAAGTATAAGTATCTGTCTTTGCTGCAGCACCTTTCCTCCTTCCATGGATCTCTTCTTCGGGTATCTATGTCTTTCTTTGAGTCAGGCGACAAAGGAAGGTACAACTAAACTGTAGCGGTAGGAATAGACCTTGAATCTGCGATCAGAACAGATCCTCGTTTTCTACTTGCTAAAGGGAAGACTAATGCTTGCTGAACGTATAAAGAATAATGTGAATGGTACCACTAGATAAAACCAATGGAAGGAAAGTGGTAGAATAAGAAGGATAGGGTTTTCTGTATCTATACCGAAAGTGGAATGTGGCTAGTGTGCTTGGATAGGCCTTTGAAGCTTCCATGTTCTCATATATCTGGCCGGGTATTCAGTGTCTGATCCAACAGAAGGGAAAGCCTACCTCATCCTCATATAGTATTGCCTTGTAGCTTGCATCTTCGCAGCCTGCTCTTGTCGAGTACTAACTCCATCCCTATTCAGCTTACCTAGAGCCTGCCTGTTGGAGTTGCGTTCTCTACTCTAAATGGGTTCATTTTTTATTTTTAGACACCTTCTCTCCAGCTATATACAGCCTGGATTCATCTACTACAGAATCCAAATCAGGTTCGTTGCTATTGCTTATAGCGATTTGCATCCAATATTGGGGAAGAATCAATATACTTCTAATGTCGAATCAGGATCAACTAAGAAAGAAATCAAGTTAAGTATTGGGTGGAACTCTTACAAAGCTTTTCAAATATTGGAGAAGTGGGCGGTAGAACACCATCTGAACTAATTGGCATACAGGTTCGGTACTACTTGGCTACTACTTGAACAGATGGGTTTAGTCCCTTCCATCGCTAGCCCTTATACGCTAGGGATATTCGTACGAAACATATATGACTACGAATTGATAGTTGCAGACGGCTGTAGATAAGGTTGTTGCTTCGGCTCCTCGGCTAAGAAAAATAATAGTTGTATTGGCAAGGCATGAAAGGGATTTTTTAATGCTATCCGAAGACGAATCGGAATACGGAACCGGAAGCCGTAGCCCAGAACCTTAAGCTTGAGCGGAAGGGGAGGAAACCGGCTATTCGAACTGGCGGGTGGGTGGATACCCTAGTTCTTATTGCTTTGTCGGAGCAGGGGCGGAGAGGGATTCATTAGTTTGACAACACAAGGGTGTCATGTGGAGAAAGAGAATTGAACTAATCTCCGGGTACTGGTACCGCTTAAGCCCAAGCAAGTGAAGAAATCCTGTAAGATGGACTTGATTTACTTTCCTTTCCAAGGCCTATACCATATGGTTTGGGTATACCACTATCACCTATCGAAATGAAACACTAACCTGCCCACGACCCCCTATACCGGATACCTTTGCTTTGAAACCAATGACTAGTAGAGGATTTCGAGGAACTACAGCAAAGGGAAGTAGGGATGGGCTTTCCTCGGATTAGTATTCGGATTTTGCTGATCTTGCCAATGGTTGTTATTCAAAAGAAGGGTTCGCACCGGCAAAGAAGAATATATTTTCTAGTTGTAGCTTTCGAGGAGAAGAAGGTGCGGAATCAGCCTGAGAATCTTCTGCTAATCAGTCAAAATCCTCTTTTGTTCTACCGCTCAGAAAGGAATTGTTGGTGTCTAGCTCAGCCACTAGTAAGGAAAGGAGCAGATCATCCCGGTATCCCAGCAGAAGGGCTCTGCGGGATAAGCGAGCAAGCGGCATAGGGTCAAGTTGAAGAGTCACCCTTGCTTTCGTCAGAAGTCATTCCTTCTTTCGACACTGGGTAAAGACAAGAAGGCGGCTTCGGTAAAGAAAGAACCGACGGGAGAGAAGATGGCCTAGCTCGCGGGGAGAACTACTGAAACAAGAAAAGGTGGCCGGGCTTAGAATGAGGGGAAGGAAGGAGTCGAGGTGGAAAGTTGCTCCTGCTTTTTTGAATATGTAAAGGGCTGGTTGAGGTGCTGATCTTGGTTGCTCTGCTCTCTCCATTCCTATGAGAAAGGAAAGGTTGGCCAAGCTAGAACATCTATAGTGACAGACGAGGGCGAATCGTAACTAGAAGAAGGAGACTACCTCCAAACTGCTTCAAATCAAGAAATTGTGGGGAGCTTTCTGGCTTGCAGTGCCTGGCCTGTTCATACTAACTAACAGTCATGATATTCAAGGTACGTATCTTGATAAGATCAGGCAACGGAAAAAGCTTGGCTCGCGAAGGGTAATGGACAGAGCCGGCTTGGTTCGGTGTATATTCTGTTGGCCTGGCTGTCGAGTACTTATTCTAACTAACTACCAACTAGGCAAGGAAGTCATATACTTGAGCTTTGCCACTTGGCCATTACAGATATTCATTAAAGGGCTGAGTACCCCCAATGGGGTAGCCGTCCATGCCGTGAAAAGGAAACCGAAGAATAATAGCGAAGATATCACTAAGGAAGATAAGGTTTTATCTTGTCGGGGGAATGTGGAGAAATCATAAAAGCAAAAATAAAGGTTGTCGGTGGCGCGAGAAGATAGTTCTTCAAATGTTTGCGAAGCGCAAGACCGTGTATCTGCTTATCCACCCGCGGATTGTAGGTTAGTAATGCGGATCTTTACCCCTTATGGACCAAATCCCGGGCACTGTAAAGACTTGCATTTCGCCACCGGGTGAGAAAATCTGCAGGATCCACCTTTGTTTGATATCAACTGGACCTTATGCGAGAGAAAGTGATGCCATCAGAATCTTCCGGTATTAATATGTAATTGGATAAACTGAGCTTTCACCTAGAAACTTCTATTTCTGTGCAAGAAAGAAAGACTAAAAGCGCGTTCTACTAAACTCCGGATTGACTGGTTGTCTTACGCAGTGCTAGCAGGGGTTCGAATCTTCTTGATGCGGATTATCCAAGCTTAGAGTATGAAAATAGGAGCTCTTCTTAATCCCGGGCCTGCTTTGCTTTCCTCTAGAAGAGACAGGCTTACTGAAACTAGCACTAGCCGCCCAACTATTTTCTTTAACCAGGTAAGCAGCTGTCCCTTCCTCGTTCCACTGCGCTACGCCTACACCGGTTTGCTCCTTTACTGCCTCCTTTGCGGATTGTCCTCCCGGCGGTTGCATCTAACCTGCTCCCAATCTGATCCCTATCCTAGTTCTGGCTCCGGCCCACTTTCATCAGCAGATCCTGCCTTTGTATTTGACTCTTGAAGATATCAACTCATACGCCAGCTCCACCGATATAGCTCTCTTCCTCGGACTAGAGGGTCCTATCTATCCGAGTGTTCCTACTAGCCAGCTGTCTTTAACCAGAGTATCCGGCCGAGGCACATTCGTTTATGCCGAGAACCAGTAGCCGATGCTCTTCGACTCACTCCCGCTCGAAAGAAAGTAGTGCTATCCACTGCTGGGCTAGCTCCCCAATCCTTCCTGGATCCTATAAGCCTACCCGCTCTGTTTCCTGCCTTGTTTCAATAACCGTACCTGCTTTCTTAAGTCTTACTTTCCGACGGATATTCGTAACCGTAGCTTTCTTTGGCGGAAGGTACACTACTTCTCTTCTTTCGCCTACTTGTTTTCCTGCTTGCTAAGCGGCTTGTGTTGTTCGCCTCGGCCCTGCTTCCTTTCCGTAGTGAGAGAAGTGATTACACTCGAGCATCTTCGAGGCTGCTTTCTGCTAGCCATATTCCTAATCTGGGTATCCTTCGTTGCACATCTTCTGAAAAGATAAGGGCTCGGTATCGGCTCAATCGAACAAGCTGAGGTATATAGGGAATAGTAGAACATATTGATTATCCTATTGGATTGGTTCCGCTCAGTCGAGATATGATGACTCAATGGGCATTGAGAGTTTCGATTCAATGTGGGAATGACTAAGACAAGTTAGGCGAAACAGATATGCATGCACCATAGAGGTTTATCCACCATAGGTTTGTACACAAGAATAGTAGTCACTGCGAGGGATGCACATAAATCAGATCTGCACTGGTATAAGTGATAGGTTTTGGAAACAGCATAATGAACGTAACGCACAGAAGAAATAGAATGAAATGGTTAACTAAGAATTATAGAATGAAAAAGCTGAGTAATAAACAAGGATTGGTTTGCTATTTATGATGACGAAGAGCTGGTACAAGCCTCCTTCAGGAAATGACCCTGCGATGAATGCAATCTACATTCTTCCAAGATGGTATATGACAGAAAGAAAGTGGTGCGATGAATTAGTATCATTTACTAGTCATTCTAAAACCGTTCCAATTCATTTCACATTTCATTACCTAGAGCCTGAGAGGGGTCACTGCTGAGAGGGTTCATACTATACCTATTACTATGGATGCTTCATCTAGCGCATACCAAATCAAGCCAGCCGGGTATCATAGGAGACAGGGGAAAAAGCACTTTACAAATCACTCACTGGGTCGGAGGATGCTTATAAGAAATCAGTAGCTGGGGTTGGTAGTCCTGGAACAGCTTTTCCTGCATGCCTAAAAGAAAGAGTTGGCTTTGGGACAAGACAAGCAAGGGCGAAAGCTTCACTGGCTGTCCCAACTGCTTTACCTGCTGTCCCTACTATTCATTCTTCGCCAAGAGAGCTATCACTTCACAACTCAAGTCCGGGAGCAGTCCCGGCTGCAGCATCTCACTAAGCAACATAGCTAACTATTCGTTACACTAGTACTGCTCGATCAACTAGTCCCGGGATTGCATTCTCTACTGAACTAACTACTGCTTTCCGAGGGAAAACACAACATAGTGCATCTTCAGATGTGCGAAAAAGTCTAGATTTCATCATCAAACGTAGTGAGAGCAGGTTGCAGGTGTTTTATACCAGCAGTTCTGGAACAAGAAGTTTCCATCTTAATGAATCTAGTCAACAAGGTTCGCTGGATACATGGATATACCGGATATACCAGTTGTTTATGAAGGTTGGTCTATTACTATAGTGCAGGACTACATGAAATCGAAATCAATCAATGTTTGTTTGGGTCAGACGAAAAAGAGACATCAAATAACGCTTCAATTGCCTACAGAAAGTCGGGATCGACTGAAATCTATGTATGAGGGCCACTTTCGCTAATTGCATTCATCAACAGGATGCTTCTTTAGCTTCATGGGTTAGAAAATGTTGTATGATTTGGAATATTCCTATCTACACTGTACACAACTGCTTTATAACTAATGCTTTGAATGCAATGCAAATTCCAACATTCTACACAGTAAGCTTCATGAATCTACTCGAACCTCTGTATATTGTCAACAGGCTCTGATTTATGATAACCTGATTCGGTATTCTTCAATGAAACATTCTATGACTGTGATTGATAGTGGTTATGGTACAAAGATACTGGATATTTGCTTGAAAGACAAGGATGAGACCCACCACTGGATAAGCGAAGAAGTACTGCGACGAGTTTTCAATTCACTAGCCGAACAAAGATCCTTCAATGCAAAGGAACAAAAGGGTATGGGATTCTCATGTCAAAGCATTCATTGATAACTACTACTTCTTTGTTTCATGTGTTGCATCCAAAAATGGTTAATTAAGTAATAGCATTTATATTACCAATTTGCTTTCAACTCTTATTGAAAAAAAGCTCCGACCTTGGCTGTTTAGCAGTACACCCATAAGTGAATCCGGAAGTAACGTAGTACAGGGCGTAGCTCAATCTTCTCTCGTTGGATCCCAACCTAAAAGTAGCTAAGAGCGGGCCTAATATAAAAGATAGCATAGAGTTGTCAGTTTAAGTAGCTCCCCTTTTCCCGAGAGCGGGAGTCAGAGCATCCATTTCATTCGTTTAGGTGGGGAAGAGGAAAAGCTAGACAAGCTTGCAATCGATCAGCTGCAAGTTCTTCGAACTTATAATAGCGGGAATCTGGTCATTGATCCAAAGCTCACAAAGAGATCACAAACCAAACAATTCATAGGAGTCCCCCACTAGTGCCGGTTTGACATCCACTCCAGCAGCGCACCAAGAGAATCAAGTCAGTGGTAGTTATATAAGTCATCTCCGACGAAACAATCATCCACTACTTCAATAGTGGCTTTTCGCCCTAGGCCTCCCTCTTTGGGAGCAGTTCGTGTCGTAAGATGTCAGGTTGAGTCCGCCAACGAACGCAATCCCTAGAATCTGTTTTGATCTTATTATTTGCTTTCAATAAGAAGCGGGAGATAAGCCTTCATGACTGCAATTTCCAGCCGGGAAAGAAGAGTGGGTACGGGGTCTTCTTTCACTTTTGTTAAGATGTCGAGTCGGGTCAAGGAGATTCATATAAGTGATTGACTTGTTTACTTGGGAGAAATAGCTAGGGCGGCGCAAATCCTACCTGTATCGGTACTCGTTTAAAGTATGCGATACACAATCCTTTTAGTCGCGGGTGTCAGGCAAGAAAGAAATTTCTGTATGGGGCACTCGCCGCTTTTATTTTTAGATTGACTAAAGAATTTCAAAAATTGTTTAAGATTGAAAGGCTTGAACTACCCTAGCCCACAACCCGGAAGAAATAAGACCTATGGCAATCTAACAGGGTTGGTCTCACATGAGATTGACCGGAAGGAACACTACTCCTTTTCCCGATTAGAAGATTTTGACCCGAGTTTTAGTTGATTGTTCAGCATAAGCGGCACCTAACCACACTCAACCACGATTGGAACTGGGCAAGGTAGGGCTTCAACCAACTTTACTTTCGAGCCCTGAACTTTATGCATTGAGTCTTCTTGTAGTAAAAGACTTGCCCAAGGTACTTTTACTTACATTGAACTTAACACAGGGTCTTCTAACTGATATTTGGTAGAGAAGGAATGAGCCGGAACTATACCACTTCTTTTATCAGAAGATTATTTAACACCGATAAAGGCTTTTCTTCCGCAGTCCATTGATGACCGATTCCCTGCCTTTTACTGTTTCCCCTGTACACCCATGGAATATATAAACGGTGAACAGTCCACGTATACATAGTGGCCGACTAGTACACCAGACAGGAATAATAAACGAAAGACAGAACGACAGAAAGAAGGCTTACTCCCAAGTACGGAGATCACGTTGGTAGCTACGACCAATCTACACTCTCTTTTAGATTATTATTTGACTGAATATCCTAGTGTAGTGTAGGAAAAATCAACTACTTACATTGTATACTTATCCACTCCCTTAGATACCGAGGATCTCTTCTAGGCGCGAAGCGATTCATTTCATTATATCTGATAAAAATTGAAGATTTGTTTCCCTAAAAATTAGAGGTCTCTTTCAACCTTCGGCCTCCTTCTCTTTGGTCGATAAGAATTCCGGTGGCTAAGTTCCGAGAAATTGATTCGCTCGAGAACGAAGAGTGTGCCGTCTGAAAGATATTATTTTAAGCACGAAAAGAAGAAAAGAAAAAGGGTGCGAAGCAAAATAGAAAGGATACGACTTTCTATTGTTGGTACCCCGTGCATCTGCTTCCTTTTCACGTGTGTATAGAGATAGAAAGCGCGGGAAGAAGTTTGCCTCACTCATCTTTTTTACGTACTCAAAGAATGAAAGAATGCATTCTCCTTTTCATCTTGCAGCCTTATACCGGGCCTAGCACACCAGAGACTTATGATGATCCTGCTTACCAAAAAAACTCCTTCCTAATTCGTGTATGCGCGTCGAGTAGCTTGGGTTTCCCACGCTCTGGGTTTAGGAATAGCCAAATCCAGGCGCGCAGCGAAAAAAAAGGCCAACAGCAATACCAAATGGTCTGTGCTTTTACCAGTAATCCACCTTAGCGGCCTTTGTAGAAAAACCTTACCAGATAGCATTTATGGAACCTGCCACCTAGGCTTATTATTTAGTTATGTATTCATTTATTTTTATTTATTTCCAATTGTAGAGGGGTGGCTTTATACAAACTTTCGTGGGTCACAGCTCTCAATCAAGTCACCTCGTTGGATTTCCACCCCAAGAGAACTGAGCTGCTTTGCTCGTGTGATGACAACGGCGAGATCCGTTTCTGGCTTGTTGGTCAAAATGCACCTTCTCGTGTTTCTAGGGAAAGACTCAAAACCTTTTCTGATTTACTTTTCTTCTTTCTTATGAGCTGTGAAACGGCTTAAGCACAAACAAATTTCTTTTGGGATCAGGGTGGCACTCCCAATGTGAGGAAAGAACACAAGACCATAGAGATGGCATCGCGCAAATCCCGTTGTGGACTGGGCACCACATCTTTATCAGTTTTTTACCGCCTTTCTAGCGACCTGCGGCCTCAACGCTCCGCGCCTTGTTTCTTTTCTTATTTTTATAGTACTAAATTGCTTTGTCCCGGGTCTTCAACTCAATTCTCTCCGGCCCAACCAATAGTTGCTCCACCACTCTTCCCCAAGTCCGTACTAACTGGACTCGCTTCCGCTCCGGTCGACAGACTCGCTCTATCTTCATTCCCGAGCTCAGACATTTTTTTTTTCGCCACCTGGACGCTTCGCTCCGAGAGTTTTCTTCCAGCCGAAAGAGGCTCAACCCGTGAGAAAGAGGTATTCATTTGCACCAGTCCGGAATAGAGATGTTCGCCAGTCCGTGAGTTGCTTTGCCCCTCGGGTCGGCTTGTGCTTGCTTTCTCAATCCTACTCAATCCTAACCCTTGCTTTCTCCGTGCCTACTCCATCCGTCCCATGCTTGTTTGCCCTATCGGTCGGAAACAGTGGCCCATCGCTAACGCTCGGCCAGTCTCTTCATTCTCCGTTGCCCATCGCTAACGCTCGGCAACCCGTCCCCTCGCTCTTCCGCTCGGGTCAATCCTATCGTACCAATCCAATCCTTTTTAGTAGCGAGCCAGAATCGAACCAGCGCTTGAAGCAAAGATTTCCATCTTGTCGCCACTTTTGGTCACCCGGTTCACCACGTTAGTGGCTACATCCGGGACGGACTCCCTCGTGCTAATTTTTCTTTCAATCTTCGGGGAACGCCCGGTTTAGGATGGCCTCGCGTTTATCCTTTTTTTCTAAATCTTTTTTTAGAACCCATAGGTTCTCAATAGTGAAAGCCTTATTTTGGCTTTGTAGAATTGTCTCAACTAAGTAGTGGACACAGGCCTCTTCACCTTCTTTCGTAACGAGGTTAGTTGTTTGTTCTAAAAGTGGCATTTGAACGCCAAACTTCTTATTGCAAAAAAACCACAAGTGTTCTTTTCTTTAAAGATTTTTATCTCAAGGTTTTTTATCTCTGTGTTTAATTGTTCCGGAGTCAATTTTTTAATAGTCGAAAGATAATCTTGTAGGTCGATTGCTTCTTTTGCTTCGGCCCGGTGTCTTTTAACACCCTCATGCTTTTCCTTCCTATTCTTTAAATAACAGAACTTGACAAGCATTTCCTATTGATTTGGCCGGCGGGCCTAGACGTTTACTCTGTCTTTCCTTCTCGAGAGCCCTCCTGAATTCGCTCTTTCTCGATTCTCTGGAATTTGTCTATGAGTGAGTGAATCTAATTTTCCTGGACTTGGCTAATGTTTAGTCCAGGTACCCCACTTTCCGAACATCCAGTCAGACGAACAAAGTTGCGGCTTCTTGAAATGACCAGCCTATGAAAGAAGCGGAAAAGCGTAACGACTTGATTTTGAGATAGAGGATATTGGAAAGAAGTGCGTAGGTAGGCCTCAACGTGTTCATTGAGTAGCTTGAGGAAGTTTGCCATTGTGAGACGGTTAAGGCCACCCCTAAACTCCTGGACCAGTCTACCAGTGCTAATACTTTTCCCCCACATCTTTAAAGGAATCCTAACTTTGATGCCCCCACTATCTGTAAAAGAGACAAGCAACCCTAGAACGTCAAACTTTTTTTTCCCACCAAGAAAAATGAGAAGTTTCTCAGAGGTAATCTCCTCCCAGCTGACATCGAGGTCTAACTTATCGCAATAATTTTTGAGTATGGTTCGCGCATGCTCTTTAGCTCTAGCGGCATTAAAGAAATTTTGAATTCGTGGAATGCCTAACAAGATTGTGTCCGCATACCTAGCATAGTACACCTTCAAAGGCTGTTCTCCCTCTTGGGAGAAGTACCACACCTCTTTTAAGATCTTGTCAAGCTGGTGAAGATAACATTGGATTAGAACTTGGGAGATAGAGGTGTCTTGCGGTATACCTATAGATTGGCATCTGTATTTTTTTCCCCGCACCAAAAATCTCTGAACCAAATCCACAAACCCAGAGTTTTCCTCACCAAGATGCTCTCTAAGAAAATTACCCAGTAGGTGGTGATCTATCCCTGATCTGCACTCAACGATTGAAAACTTCACCATCCAAGCCATCTCAGGCCATCGGGAAACGCTTGCGAAGAAAGACCTAGCACCCCTCGCTACCCAATACTCTCTGGAATTTAGATGGTATATCGAGTCCATTTCCAAACAAAGCAAGCGGGCCATTGCCTCGACTATGACAGCATCCAAAGCGCCTATCGGCCATAATTTATCTGGCTTGGTAGGATCCCGTATTGACCAACGCCTGCGAGAGAAGGTGTAACCCCCTTTTAGTAAGCAGCGTATAACATGGCTAACCTCACTATATGTAGTATTTGAATGAATAGATGAATGCCTCCAGTTTTGGAGTAGATATAGGCACAATTTAGCAAGTAACATGGTTGCAGTCACAATTCCTTAATCTTCTCGGCTGGAATCTACAATGGGCTACGTACGCCCTTGTTTTTGAATCACGGAAATGCAGAGAATTAGTGCTTACCTGCAGTCCACCCTTTCTTTGAACCTTGTAAATGATCGAATTTACAGATATGAACTGAGTGCCATTTGATGAGTAAGATCGAACAAGGGAGAGGGATATGGAAAGGATGAAGTAATGAAAGAGGAAGTCATTGCTAGTAGTAACGACTTGTCACGATCCATTGGTTCATATAGAATCCATGTCCTAGGTCTATCAAAAAACATTCTTTTCGCTAAGCGTATATAATAAAATAGAGTGAAAGGGTCCACCCCGAAACCAAGGGGGTACTAACTAACAGCTGAGTCCTCTCCGAACCGCAGGAAGGGAAGCTCGCTCCGGGCAGGTTCGGATCACTTACTATACACGGCCCTACGAAGGGGTTAGGAGCGTTTTCAAGATGATTCTTTCTTTGTCGAGACGAAAAAGGAACCCATCTTTTCGATTGAAAAATGTGAGTCTGTTTTGCCCACTTTATCCATCCCCCTCTATAAAAATGATCAAAAAGGCATTGCTTCTTATTCCCGTGTTTGATCTTATCCATCTCTGCCCCGCTTCCATGTGGGCAGAGACCCCTGTAGAGAATGAAGAGGAGCCAAGGATCTTACTCTCAAGAGTGCTTCGATAGGCTCCACTCTCTCCCCTGAATAAGTCAGGCTCCGTTAGCCTGGGCTGAGATGGGGATAACGAGTCGACGATTGAAGCCCCCAACGTTCTGCCAGACACTGGACAGGGGTAAGCTCTGTAAATGTGTAGAGCCAAGTGTAGTGTGGTGTAGTAGTAGGCACTTCTAGGCCCCTTCCCGGCTACTGGATCACTCCAGTGCTTCGGGTACTACGGACCCTCTGCCATCCATTGCAGCAGAGCCGTTTCATGAGCGGGGGGGCTAAGCGCAGTTCTTTGAATCAAAGGTTTCATGAAATCAAAATAGATTCTTTTTTAGATATCTGGATAGATGGATGGATCTATCTTTCTATTCAGATATCTTTTGCAATCAGCCCCAAATCCTTGATTTGGCCAGGAAACAAAGCACTGCTTTGGGCCCAGGAAGCGAAGGGAATGAGCTCGGCTGCTTCTCCTCCACACTTCTTTATTTCTCCGTGCCCCTTCCGCATGCGCTTCGCGCGCCATTGGCGCTTTGCTCTCCTCTTATTTCTTCATTGGAGGGTTCGGATGGACTTCGCCGTTCTTTCCCAACGAAAATGGAAAGGGCTGTATCACATCGAGATGTCGATTCGTTTTCCGCCCCAAATGAGATGGGGAATTAGTCACCTCTGTCCCTTCATCTTTATGAAAGGAATCGAGGCCCGGCCCGGCTCGCGTCGTTCCAACAACCGACGGGGAGCACCTCAGTATACGATCGCGCGCAGTAACTGGGAGTCCTATTACACCTAAGGCCAACTTCCATTCACCAAACCCAGGTTCATCTCGTGTAGTGATTGTGGACTCGTACAAGGATATGGAGTCGACGGTTGATGTATCAGACTCGACCCTGTCTTTCGTAGCATGCATTCCCATCTGTGTTGCAACTGATTCGGTAAGCTACGTGTCCGGTGCACGGAAAACAGCCTTCGGTCTCCCAACCTTACTCATGGCAACCTTCCGGCCGCCCAACGACCTATAACGCTAGTCACTACTCCCACTGGGGCTAGGAAGTAAGCCCCACAACCCAAAGCGGCGAAGAACAAATAGAATTTGCTACAAAAGCCGGCTAACGGGGGTATTCCTGCGTATGAGAACATTGTAATGGAGAAGGTCATAGCCAAAATAGGATTCGTTTTGGCTAGAGCGCCCAAATCCGCTATATATTTGACACGGGTTTGCCGTAATGCTGGAACTATGGCGAATGCATCTATCGTCATTGATGCATAAATAAATATACCAATTAGTAGTGATTGAATTCCTTCTATGGTTCCACATGAGAAACCAGTACGAATATAACCTACATGTCCAATCGAACTATGAGCTAGAGGTCTTTTTACTTTCGTTTGGGCCATGGCGGCCAGTGCTCCTAAGATCATAGAAGCAATGCTGCAGAAAAAGAAGATTTGTTGTAATGTACCCCCATAGGAAGCAACAATAGAAACACGTGACATATTTGCAGAAATAGAGATTTTAGGCGCAATAGAAAGGAATGCTGTCACCGGGGTGGGTGAACCCTCATAGATATCAGGTGCCCACATATATAGAGTCAAAAGAGAGATTGAGTCCGAGGGAGAGGGGGGTTTTCTTGGGGCTCGAGAGATTGAATAGATAGGGCCCCACAAGTTGTTAATTCGCCGCTGGGGAATTCACACAAAAGGGAAGGACTTATTCTCAACGAAAAAAGTGCTCTCTGAACCGAACGTGAAAGTTGTTTTCCATCAGACGGCTGTTCACGTAACTCCACTCTCGGCTTGGATTATATATCCATTTGGTCCGCTCTCGGCCATTCCACACGCTGCCTAGCAGAGACGTGGTTATCTGAAGTGGATTCTCTCTTTTCTTTTGTAGTAGATGCCGAACCTGCTGCTCAGTGGGCGGGCGCAGCAGCTACATGGACCCCTTTCTTTATGTTGTTGCCAGCGCTTTCCCGGGCCGAGCCGGAATTCTTTATTAGAACGTCGGCAGGCAAAGCCCGAAGGAAGGCTGCTATCCCCTCGGCCTTCTTCCTTTTCGATGAAAAACAAATCGACATCTCAATCTCCGAAAGCGTTTTCCTTACCCTGAAAATATCCCCCCCTTCGTCGAGCCTTTCCTTTAGTGGTAAGGGATATGCACCTTATCTGAACGTCGGCAGGCATTCCGGAATTCTCCTTTTTGAGCCCCGGGTGAACATAGGCTCAAACATGATTGGGGGGGTCCTAGCTACGCCATGCGTTCAATACAAAAAAAAGCCTCTGGGAAGCTGCAGAGATTACAAAAAGAGGGTGCTTTCCTGTGTTGCACTGAAAAAAGGACAAAGGAGAAGACGCTCTTCGACTTTCTTTCTTCCTCCCGCGCCCGCCTAAGCCCGGCCCGCGTTAGAGGGGAAGATTAGCAAAGCGGAAAAAGACAGAGGGAGGGGGAGCTGCATCTTATTCTCTTCGCGAGAACTTCAGGATCGGAGAAGCATTCGGAAGGGGCGAGGCCTTCATTTCGTTGGCAGAAGCAGAAACGATCCAATCCATTCGGGGCTTCGGGGAACCCAAAAACGAACTCTGTTTACTTTTTTCATAGATAGATGATATATATAGGAATAATATATACATCCCTTTACTTTAGATGTCTATGTATCTTTTTTTTAATCATCTCCCGATTATCTTTTTTTTTAGTTCGCACTGCTCTTTCTCTCTAAATTGCATCAAAGAAAATAGAGAGAGAGCAGATGGATCCTATCCCCTATAACGAACACTCATTCCTATCTATTGATAGAAAGATCTTCGTCACGGACTTTGCCTTAGACTGACGGAACAAAGCTAAGAAGTAGGCTGAATGGAAAAAGGAAAGGGACAAGGGCGGTCGTCGCTTGGCGCGAAGGCTGCCGGTTCGGTACGGTACTAAAGGTCCTCGGACTTCCAGGCGGTTTTTCTTTTGGACTGCTGTGAACCCTTGGATCTCGCCAATACAGCCTCCTATGGTTTTCGTTACCGAGATATCTTTTCTTTTTTCCCAGGGATTTTTTGGGTAATCAGCTCCCATGCTGCAAACAGTCAAATCTGAACCTTGTCGCTCTTCTTTCCTCGTGGGCAGGAAGCACACCAGCTGCGTGCGTTGCGTGATTCCACTGTGTTTTTTGCACTTGACTGGGCGGACAGTTGACCGGAAGATAACTTCGATTCGCCCGGCCAGCAGGCGGGCGGCGTGCTTATCTTGTGTGACAACACTACAGAGCGAGTAGCTCTTCTAGTCGGGCAGCTGTGTGACAACACTCCAGAGAAAGCGGCGCTTTTGTGTAACATGCTATGGTCTCAACGCCCTTACGAGGTAGTGATGAGTTTCACGCGCTCTAAGCCCGGCCCGCGCGCAGTTAGGAGGATTGGCCGCTATCTGAGCGGTACCACCCATCCTACCCTACTACCTATAGGGGGCCGTCCGTCCTACAGCCGCCCGAAAAGGAACTGCAGTAATCTTGAATAGGGATCCTACAGCGATAAAAAGAATCCCCATAAAAATACCACTAGATCGAGCACCAGTGATTTCGTATCCGGTCAAAATCTTGGCTAATTGATCGAAGTGGGTAGCTCCAGTAGACCCATAGATCATGGAACAAATAGGGTGGGTAGGCCCAACCACCACACTACACGTATAGACGCGAACCCCCCTCCTTACCGTACGTGCGACTCTCACCGCATACGGCTCGCACAAAGACTCCAAAATCCATCCCGAGCTTTTTATTCCACCTCTCCTCTCCAATCCTCGATCAAACTAGCCTTCCCCAGCAAGAAAACGTATCCGCAGGCGCAACAAAGCGCTCATCCCTTACTTGTTCTTGAGCGCCTTGCGCGCTCAAGACGGTGATTCTTGCTTCAAAACTAAAGGGCTAAAGCACTCCAGCTTCGAAGCTGGAGTTTGCAACTTCAAAACTATAGGTTTTAGCCCTCCAGCTGGGTGGGCGCTTCCTTCGTCTATCGTATGTCTCGCTTGGCTTCGTCCCGAACCAAGGAGGCATGATGGCGGGCGGCGTGCGTGTGCCGACTGTAGAGACTACAAGCCGACGCCGGAAGCGACTCGCTTCTATTCTCGATTAGATATAGATGGGGAATCTCTATAGATCGTCTTTTTTCGACAACCTCTCTAAAACGCATACGAGAAAATTGCACTTCACGGCACGGCCAAAAAAAGAAAGAGCTTCGCTCGGTTGGCCCTCCTAGGCTTCCGCCTACTTTCTCTTCTCTTAAGTCTACAACAAGTGGGAGAGGCAGGATTCGAACCTACGTAGAAAACCTTCAACAGATTTACAGTCTGTCGCTTTTGACCGCTCGGCCACTCTCCCCTTCCCGGGGATACGCCCTCCTCAAACAAAGGGTTCCTGAATAAGAAGGATGGCGGCCTTCGTTCTTAAGTTAAGAAGAGCAGATGGAACTATTAGATTTGCTAGCGTTCCGGGAGAATAAATAAGGTCATTTAGTAAGTTCATAACAATTTCTGTAAAGCAAGGGGCAAAGCTTCTACGACAGCTTCCCCCTCATTGCCATCGTCGGCCTTCCCCAGCTCCCCTCCTTCGTCGCTTCTGGCTAAGCATCTTTCGGCGGAGGAAAGGAGGCGACTAGTCGCTTCTGGCGAAGCAGCGAGTTCATGAGCAAGTGAATGAACGAGCAGCGAGTGAAGTGCAACAGTCGTAAGTAAGGCTCGCCATGTTCCTAAACCTAAAAGGAGTGACCATCTTTTCTTCCCTTCTACTGACACTGAGCGAGCTGCAAGCATAGGCAATAGTTTCCGTAGGGGTGGGGCGCAAGCAAGCGTTTTCAGGCTCCGCTAGCTAGCGTACTCTTCTGCTATCAATGAAACCGAAAGAAAAAACCAGTGCCCTTTCGTATAGATCGAGACGCAGTACTTTTTCTTGACTTCTTCCATACTAGGAAGAATGGAAGGAAATCCTTCGATAACACTTCTTCCTTATTTGAAGAAATGATATCCGACGCCCGCTCTTTCATTTCAAAAAAGTTCTTCTTCTTAAGAAGCAAATAGCATTTCCTATTGATTTGTCCCCTGGACTAGACCTATGTAGATTCGGAATTATCCGTCGCTACGCTGTTCCCAAGGACTAGCAAAATCGAAATAGCGAAATTCTTGGGTCATCTCAATGGGTTCAGAAACCACACGTTTCTCTGGATCATCATAGCGTACTTCCACATATCCACTCAGAGGAAAGTCTTTTCGTAATGGATGACCCTCGAAACCATAATCAGTTGATATACGGCGTAAATCCGGATGATTGATGGAAGAAACACCAGACATATCCCATACTTCTCGCTCCCACCGGCCGGCTGATGGAAATAGACTGACTACCGGAGATATTCGTGTTACTTCGTCCGCACTTGTTTGTACACGAATGCGTGAGTTATACCGAGTACTCAGTAAATTATGGACAACTTCAAATCTTCGTTTTCGAGAGGGATGATCCACTCCGCAAATATCGATCGAAACTTGAACCCTTGTATAGGTATGCCATTTTAGAAAGCACAACAATGGAAATGGGTAGTCAGTATTGGTATAAGATCTATTCCCATGTTCCGATCTTTTCATTTTATGTACCCATTTCTTGGGTAAAATCTCCCAACTATATTGGAAAATGGATTGGTTATCCATAAATGAAAATAAAGAAAGCTTGATTTTTGTTCCGCTTCTTGCTCTAAGCAGAAAGACTTGTCGGAAATCGCCGGTTGGGTTGGTCCGACCAAGAAAGGCATGGGAGTGGAGAGGCGGAAGTGAAAGACTGGCTACCAATAAAGATCCCTCACTGCACACTTTCTATAGTTCTGTATCCAGGATCGGCTGCATGCTCTAGTGTTGAATCGGGTATAGAACCCAGGATGCTTGGTTACAATTCCGAATCCGCTAAACCATGTTTGTTTTCTTTTTTTTTCTCGACTGGCTTTATCCATGGGTAATGAGTTTCGATGTATTGGGCGTTTCCGTTTAGAAATAGAAGCTTTTTCGTGCTTGCTTGCGAGCATTGGAATGGCCTGAATGGAATGAATATTAAGATAAATAAAAGAATAAAAATAAACCATTAAGAAAGTTATTCATTCTTATATTAATTTCCTATACTTGACCGATTCCAATTCCGTTATTTCAACTACACCAAATGATCTTTCGAATTGGTCAAGACTCTCCAGTTTATGGCCCCTTCTATTCTATTCTATTCTATTCTATTCTATTCTATATGGTACCTGTTGTTGTTTCATTGAATTTGCTTCAGGCTCGCGATTCGACTTTGATCATTATGGATTGGTACCAAGAAGATCAAGTCCTAGGCAAGCGGACCTAATTTTAACAGCCGGTACGGTAACAATGAAAATGGCTCCTTCTTTAGTGAGATTATATGAGCAAATGCCTGAATCAAAATACGTCATTGCTATGGGAGCTTGTAGTATTACTGGGGGAATGTTCAGTACGGATTCCTATAGTACTGTTCGGGGAGTCGATAAGTTAATTCCTGTGGATGTCTACTTGCCGGGCTGTCCACCTAAACCGGAGGCGGTTATAGATGCCCTAACAAAACTTCGTAAGAAGATATCGCGAGAAATAGTTGAGGATCGAACTCTATCTCAAAAGAGAAATCGATGTTTTACTACCAGTCACAAGCTTTATGTTCGGCGCAGTACTCATACTGGAACTTACGAGCAAGAATTGCTCTATCAATCACCGTCTACTTTAGACATATCTTCTGAAACTTTTTTCAAATCCAAAAGTCCAGTATCTTCCTACAAATTAGTGAATTAGGAAGGGCTCTTTTGTGCAGAAAAAGAAAGAGCAGGGCAATCTTTCAAACTTGCATTCGAAATGTGAAATATTTATACAAAGGGGGAGAGATCAAGACAATGCAGCAGGGTTGGTTATCTAATTGGCTAGTCAAACATGAGGTGGTTCATAGATCTTTGGGCTTCGATCACCGAGGAATAGAGACTTTACAAATAAAAGCAGGGGATTGGGATTCCATTGCTGTCATTTTATATGTATATGGTTACAATTATTTACGTTCCCAATGTGCTTATGACGTAGCACCTGGTGGATCTTTAGCT
>Ga0307488_10001501_pt1 | contig 19424 bp, 22 predicted proteins | sample SB02metaG_FD_202248 | JGI IMG/M metagenome (GOLD analysis project Ga0307488, IMG submission 202248) | Sea-ice brine microbial communities from Beaufort Sea near Barrow, Alaska, United States - SB 0.2 | ecosystem: Environmental > Aquatic > Marine > Coastal | place: USA: Alaska | collected... | reverse complement strand
ACCGCATGCTTGAAATACATTCTTTATTAAATCAATGGTAATTGTTTTATATTTCATCTTGGACGTTCCCTATGTAAATAGTCTACATGAAAATACTATTTTGGCGCATTGACGCCGTATTAGGGAGGGAACGTCCATCTCATCACTCTAATTGACTCGATATTTAAATGGGTGTTTGTATAAACTCAGTAATTTTTGAATAAAGAAGGTTATGAATAAGGGGAAGCAGAACAGAATGGCACTAATTTAATAAAATAATTATTTAATAACAGTCAGTTAAATTAAAAGACAATACTAAAAAATGGCAGAAACCGTTGTAGAATATTTTCACCACAAAAACAGCCACAAAGTACTCTGCCTTCATGTCCATTATCTCCCATATTCACCTTTCCCAACAGAAGAAGATCCATCATTTAGCCAATAATACTCATGCAGTCGACTTTTTAGCCTTACTCTCTCACGATGAGCCAGCCTTAACGATTGAAAACAACCTACCCAATAACCATCGTGAGCGGATTTATACGCCAACTAAAACACTGTCTATTTTTCTCGCACAAACCTTAAATGAAGATAGACCGTGCAGTAAAGCCGTAAACGACATGCTCATCCAGGCACAATTCGTGAACAATACCAGTGCAAACACAGCCGCCTACTGCAAAGCCCGAAAAAGGTTATCGCTACCTCTATTAACCCAAGTGGTTAACAAGAAAGGTGAAGTTAATTCAGTACCCTAGAAGTGGCGTTGGTTAGGGCGTAGCGTTAGCCTCATTGACGATACCCGACACAAAAAATAGTCAAACAGCCTTCCCTCAACAAAGCGCCCAAAAGGCAGGGTTGGGCTTTCCGATATGCAGGCTGCTTGCCGTTAGTTGTCTACATAATGGCGTTATTCTAAATGCCGCAGTCGGGGGATTTAAAGAATAGATTTGTCGCCAATTTGCGAAATTTTCAGATAAGTTAAAAATTGATATCGCTTATATCAGCTATCAGGCAATTTTTGGCGCTAACCAATACTATTCAACGGTTGTGATGAACCTTCACTTGCCAGTCGCGATTCATTTCAGTCGTATGACCGGAATTTGCTCATTGCCGTCAGTCAAGTTTGATTAATCGTATGATGATTCTTCGCTCAATATAGTCTGATAGCTTGAATTCTCTTAAGTCCGCTATAGGTCGATTTAAGCCTTTTCTAGACTAGAACCTTATGTCGGATTTTGGGACTTTGAAGACATACAATGTACAAAACGCACTCGACAATCTATCGCTTCTTCGAATTAATATTTATATTAGAATATTCAAGCTTGAGTTAACTGTCACTGGTTTAACAAAGCAATATTGATTAACCTCAATGGTAAGTTTAAGCGTTCAACAAGCCGTACATTGCTTGCACCTAACCCGTACACGCTGTATTGCAAACGTAAAGGCAGTTTTCAGAACACACTCACGCTGTTACAAATGTGCTACAAATAAAACCATAAAATAAAATTAATAACATTAAGCTATTGATTATATTAGGTTAAATGTATTATTTAAACCCCGCATTAGGGATCGTCCATCTCATCATCCATGTTAATTACCAGCGACTTCGATGCAGCGAACGCTAACTACAAGTTTACGCAAATAATAAGATACAATTTCATTTTCATAAGTACTGATATAGTGAAGTCGTGTCATCAATTTACATAGCTAATTTCATCAAGTCCGTTACTAAACCTAAAGACTGGTATAATCTGTCATAACACTAACGCAATTGGATTAATTAAGAATATCTATGCCAAATGAAAAAAATGTATTGGACCAACCATTAAAACTTTGCTGTGGAAATACCGGCTTCACCCGTGAAGGTTTTTGTTATGTGCCTTCCAGCGATCATGGCAATCACAGTGTGTGTGCCGTGGTGACGAAAGATTTTCTGGCGTTCTCAAAATCCAGAGGTAATGATTTATCCACTCCCATTCCACAATATCAATTTGCAGGATTAAAAGCAGGAGATAAATGGTGTTTATGTGCTGCCCGTTGGCAAGAAGCATTTAATGCCAACTGCGCACCTAAAGTAGTGCTATCGGCAACCAACAAAGCATGTTTAGCCGTTATTAAATTAGAAGATTTAAATGCTTGCAGCATCCCCGAGTAAATCAATACTTAGCTATCCTGAGACTTTATCCATTTTTGAACAGCTTGCTGGCTGTTCGACTGGATTTGTTGATGATTCTGACTAACCCACCACTTTTCTATAATGCGTACATTTTTTTGGTTAGATTTATAAAATAAATCCACCACATCGCCTACAAACGGGATTAAACCAAGAAAAAAATCAATCGCAATATTTTTTACCATGGTTATACGTAGTGCTCTTGGCACCTGCATACTTTTAGCCTTAACAACAATGCTAAGCGACACCCCCACCATAATGAGATCACCTATAAAAGGGATCAGCCCTACCAAAAAATCTAACCCTAGACGAATGCCTAAAAATGGAATACGTATCTTGGAGTCGGTTAGATTCGCCAACTTCTGTGCCTGTAAAAGTGCTTTGGGTGCTTGAACTGTTGCAGTCATTTTTTCCCAGCGTTGTTATGTTTGATTAATCACTTGCAAAATTTGCCCACAGAACCAAGCCATATACGTGCCAACTGTATAACCAAACACAGCTAACATTACCGCTACAGGTGCCAATGAAGGATGAAAAGCAGAGGCGACCACAGGCGCTGAAGCTGCCCCGCCCACATTCGCTTGACTACCTACCGCCATATAAAACAAAGGCGCTTTAATGAGCTTGGCGACAAGCAACATAAGCGAAGCATGGATTAACATCCAAATTGCACCAATCACAAAAAATAGGGGCTGATCTGCAATCATAGTGACATCCATCTTCATACCTATGGTCGCAATTAATATATATAAAAAAGCGGAACCAATTTTTGAAGCACCTGCTCCTTCTAGCTGACGCACTTTGGTGAAAGACAGCAGCACACCAACAGTACTCGCAAAAACAATCATCCAGAAAAATTTACTATGGAAACTAAATTTGCCTGATTCAGGGAAGTTGTCGACAAAATACGGCTGAATAGCATCAGCAAACAGATGAGCAAAACCTGTTACGCCTAATCCCACAGCTACAATTAACATAATGTCAGTTAGGCTTGGAATGCGCGAATGTTGAGACTCAAAACTCTTAACCTTTGCTTTAAGCTCATCAATTGCTGAGGTATCAGCACCCGTTTTAGCATCAATGGCTTTCGCATTTGCCGCCATGATTAACAGCACAGCCATCCATAAATTTGCCACTATGATGTCAACTGTCACCATGGCTGAAAACATTTGGTCGCCTGCACCATAAATTTCTTTCATCGCCACTTGATTGGCACTACCACCAATCCAACTTCCTGCAACGGTTGTCATGCCTCGCCACACTGCATTGGGACCATCGACACCTAACAACTCTGGGAAAAAAGCAGCCACCAGCATTAGGGCAATTGGGCCGCCAATCACAATACCCAAAGTACCTGTGAAAAACAAAATAATCGCTTTGCTGCCTAACTTAGCGATGGCTTTTAAATCGACACTAATGGTTAATAATACTAAACAGGCTGGCAGCAGGTAACGAGAGGCCACAAAATAAAGCTGAGAGTTTTCGCCATCAATCAAACCAAACGTATTTAATAACGAAGGTAAAAAATAACAAAGTAAAACCGACGGCACAAACATATAAAGCTTGCGCCAAAAAGGTGCTTGGCTGTTGGCGGTATAAAATACTAAACCCAGTAAAATCGCCAAGATCCCCATAACAGTAGCATCGTTGGTAAAAAATGGGGTGTGGACCAAAGCTTGGTCAGTGAGGTTTTGTGTAGACATGGAGTTCCCGTTCTGCATCCGTCTTATTCACCCATAACAGGGTTTGCGCGGCTTTTCTGATTATTATCTAATAAGTACTCATCAGATTATGTACTTCTAGCGACCTGAACAATGTAACAATGTAACAATGTAACCATTATGTTAACACACACTGCTAATCCGGTCTTGTTTGGCAATTATGCAATAAATGAGTCAAATTATTTACTTTTGAGCGCCTTTAGCTTTTGCCAGTTTATTTCGCAGTGCAGTGCTTTCTGGCGTGGTTGCCCAGCCCTGTAAGTGAGACTCAAGTAACGTCGTAAGGGCTTTAATATGGGCTTCATCCGCATTGAGTGCCGCAATATATTCATAACGTTCCCCCCCCGCTTCAAGAAAATAGTCACGATTTTCTTCACCAATTTCCTCAATCGTTTCTAAACAATCTGCAGCAAATCCGGGACAAACGATTTGTACAGATTTAACGCCTTGCTCTGGAAATGCCTTAAGAGAATGATCGGTATAAGGTTTTAACCATTCTTCTCGACCAAAACGTGATTGAAAGCTAGTAAAGTGTTCATTATCAGTTAACCCTAATTCTGCTGCTATGAGCCTAGACGTTTTATGGCATTCACAGTGATAGGGGTCACCATTTAATAAGTAACGTTTGGGAATACCGTGATAACTAAAGATCAACTTGTCGGCTCGACCATGTTGCTCCCAATGCACTTTAATTTTATCTGCCACCGCCTTTATATAATCTGCATTGTCATGATAATGCGTGACAAAACGTAATTCAGGGATCCAGCGTCTTTTACTGAAACTTTGGGCAATTGCATCAAAAGTAGAGCCGGTAGTTGAGGCACAGTATTGTGGGTACAGCGGTAATACCAATAACTTTCTTACTCCCTGCTGTAACATTTTGTCCACCGCAGAGTCTATAGAAGGTGAACCATAGCGCATGGCAAATTCCACCTCTATATTATCACCATACTGCTGTTTCAGATAATCTCGCAAGGCATTGGCTTGATCTTGAGTGTGATACATAAGCGGTGAGCCTCGCTCAGTCCACACAGTCTCATAGGCTTTAGCTGAACGTTTAGGGCGAATATTCAGGATCACTAGATTTAAAATCATCCACCACAGTAACCTTGGTACTTCCACCACTCTGGGGTCGGATAAAAATTCCTTTAAATAACGTTTTAATTCAGCTTTTTTAGGCGCATCGGGTGTGCCCAAATTTGTGACTAACACGCCCACTTTATCGTTTTGGCTGTGGGTAAAAGCAGGACTACCTTGGTATTTCATGAACAACTCTTAATGACATTAAAAAAGGAAAAACAAGAACTTCTTACAATAACAGGAATATACGCGAAAAAGGTTATTTTGGACTAGTCACTATCACTATCATTGAATGAGTCAGTTAACCGCAAGAGGCGATTCTTTGGGCAACACAAGTCCACAATATGCACCGCCCAATCACTCTGATGATACAACGGCCACCTTACCAATTAGCCAACCGTTTAACGATCCCAGAGACATCAGTTTACTCGAACAACAAACTGAAACACTTTCAGTTGGTTAGACTTAAGAGTCTTCCCTGTCATTCATAGTTAATATCTGTTGCTGTAATTGTGATATTTGTTGGGATATTGCTTTAAGGCTTGGCTCACCCTCATCTTGCAGTGCTTCGGCGCGAGCATTGGCATTTTCTTGCTCCATTACATTGACCACTATACCAATCACCATATTTAAAAATGCAAAAGCAGTGAAGAAAATAAAGCTCAGATAAAACATCCAACTTAAGGGGTAAACTTCCATTGTTTCATACATCACGTCGGTCCAATCTTCAAAGGTCATGACTCTGAATAACGTCAGCAGCGAAATAATGATATTACCCCATAAATCAGGGTTAATAGTGGCGAATAAGGTGCTACCAACAGCCGCGTAGATATAGAAGATGATAAACATCAACAACATCACATAACCTAGTTGTGGCATAGCTTTAATTAAAGAGACTAGTAAAATTCTGAGTTCAGGGATAATAGAAATCATTCTGAGCACTCTAAATACTCTGACTAACCTTGCAACCAAAGCCAACTCAGTATCATCCGCGGGGATCAAGCTAATTATAACAATCAAAGTATCAAAGATATTCCAGAAGTTTTTGAAAAAATCTCGCTTACGATGTTCAGCTAAAAACCGAATGCTGATTTCAGTCAGAAAAAAAGCACTAATAAACCAGTCAAGAAACTTAGCAATACTGTACATAGTTCCCGATATTTCATAGGTTTTAACTCCGACCAATAAAGCAGAAAAAATAATAACGGTCACTACAAAAATTTCGAATAATTTGTTTGACCGAATTTGAATAAACTTGGCTTGTAGGGTCGAAGCTTTCATATTGGGAAGTAGGTCTCAGAAAATAATAAAAATCGGCGATAGACTATTCCATTGAACTTGGCTGTCAATCAATTATCAATATTCCTTTTTGTATGTGATGCCTTACCGCCACCAGATGTATCGACAATAATTAAAGGAATAGTCGTGAGTTATCGATTATTTGTCTTTTGATAACCGGGTGTTTTAATTGCAAAATAAAAAGGGCAGCAAAAGCCACCCTTGAAATAAAATAGATTATTATTAACTCACTTTAGCAGGCATCAGTCCACGATTGATGTCGACTAAATCTTGTTCGGTTAGATTGCCCGATGCACGTTTCAAATCCAATATTGCACTGATAAAGTCATAACGAGCACTGGCAAGTCGCTGCCTAGCGTCAAATTGGTTTTTGGTACTGTTTAGCACATCCACAATCGTTCTAGTGCCTACATCAAAGCCCGCTTCAGTGGCCTTTAATGCACTGTCTGCTGAGACAACCGCTTGTTGTAAGGCACGAATAGTCGATGTGGCAGCAATGACATCATTATAAGATGAACGCACTGAACGAACGGTTGAGCGGTGTGATAACTCTAGATCTTCACTGGCTGCAACAAAGCGATATCTAGCTTGAGCTGTTTGTGCATTCACCGAACCGCCTGAGTATATTGGTACATTTAACGTGAGACCAAACGAGTTAGAATCAGTAGATGGGAAACTAAGTCCATTTACTTCCTCATCTATTGTTTTACCGTATCTACCTGAGAGAGATAGGGTCGGATAGTGTCCGGCTCTAGCACTCGCAATATCTTCTTTTGCAATATTTTTAGCAATATTACGAACCATTAAGTCGAGATTTTTTTCTTCTGCGATTTTAAGCCAATTATCTACACCTTCTGGAGATGGGCGTGAAGCGCTGAATATTTCAGTATTTAATACCGAAATATTGTCATGATACTTACCAGTGATTTCACGCATCTCCTCCAAACGTAATTCAACCACATTTTCAGTGATAATTTCTTGAGCTACGGTGTTATCAAAATTTGCTTGAGCTTCATGCACGTCTGTAATCGCCGTTAGCCCTACATTAAATCGCTGCTTGGTTTGTTCTAACTGTCTCTCAATTGCACGCTTTTCAGCTTGGACAAAGGTTAAGCTATCTTTTGCCCTCAAAATAGCAAGGTAAGCATCGGTTGTTCTCACAATCAAATCTTGCTTAGACAATGCGTAATTTGTGTCACTTTGCTGTGCCACTTTCTCGGCTCTATCTAATGCAATCCAATTTCTATGGTCGTAAATAGACATGCCTAAGTTAATATTCATATTAACCGTTTCAGAATCTTGACTAAAGTTAGCAAACACTTCTGGAGAATTTGGGTTAGCTACCGTAGGGCCTGATATTTGCTGATTGGACTCTCTGCTGCTATCGCTATAGGCAATAGAACCAGAAATTTGTGGTAATAAACTTGCTCGGCTTATGGATATACCCTCAAAAGCGGCATCTCTATCAGCTTTGGCGCGGTTAGTGGTGGGATCTTTCTCAACAGCCATTTGATAAACTTGGTACAGATCATCTGCAGCCACAGACGTAGTAAGTCCCATGCTGATCCCCATGCAGATCATCGACGACAAAAATGTTTTTTTCATTGGTAGTCCTATGTGGTTCTTTATCCGATCTTAGCCATGTACTCAATGAAAGGTACGCATTGTCGGATATTTATATTGTATGTATGGGTAAAGTCTAAGCAAATCAAGTGTTAAGTAACAATGCTTTGTGGTAACACCAAGGCCTCAAGTGTAACAGAATATTATGAATTAACAGACCCTAAGCGCAAGGCATATGAAACGTCTTTATGCTAGTCTTACTTTTTTAAACCTTTGGGTATAGTCTATATAACTCAAAGATTCGTACGCTAATAGTCGGAGAAAAGTGTGCAAGAAGGTCAACAAAAAATTCAACAGTTTTCAGATGAAGATGTACAAGTATTAAGCAAGGAAACCTTATACCAAGGTTTCTTTAAAATGGTTAAATACGCTTTTAAGCATAAATTGTTTAAAGGCGGATGGAGCGATGTCATTGTGCGAGAGGTTTTTGAACGAGGCCATGCCATCGCTGTTTTGCCATACGATCCTGTGTTAGATGAATTTGTCATGATTGAGCAAGTGCGTATTGGCGCAATCCCCAGCGCCTCTTCACCTTGGCTACTGGAAGTGGTTGCAGGTATCATTGATGAAGGCGAAACACCTGAAGACGTCTGTTACCGAGAAGCGAAGGAAGAAGCAGGCCTTGATTTAAAAAAATTGCATAAAGCCTTGAGCTATTTGTCTAGTCCCGGTGGCACCACTGAACGCTTACATATCTATATAGGTTTGGTAGATGCAAGTGATGCTAAAGGTGTGCATGGGCTAGAATATGAAAGTGAAGATATTTTAGTGCACAGAGTGCCTTCATCTGTAGCTTTGGATTGGATTAACGCAGGTAAAATAGATAATGCTGCTGCACTGATTGCGTTACAATGGTTCGCTATGAATAAACAACAGGTATTGGAAAGTTGGTCATATGACTAAAGAAATAGGGCGTAAATATGTGCCTAAGCTAGCTAACATGCATCAGGTGTGTGAAGTTAACTATGGACGTTTATTAAGATTGCTTCCTGATTGTGATACAGAAGATTTAGAGTATCAGTTTCGAGTGAATGCTAGTCTGTTGTACACCATTAAAATCATTGATTGTAGCCGTTATACCAGCACCTTAGAAATGTCACAAAAAAACCAAATAGGACAAATAGGACAAATAGGATATGAATTTTTACGTCCGGTGGTACAGGTGAGGTTATATCATGATGCAAAAATGGCCGAAGTGATCAGCGCACAGAATATCGGCTCTCTAAAGCCTAGCTACCAATACCCAAATACTAAGATGTATCAGAAAAACGAAAAAGAAATGGTTAATTTGTTTTTAGCCGAATGGGTGCAGTTTTGTTTAACTCAAAGCAACCAACTAAATTTTTCTGAAGTCTAGTTCATTATAAAAATGAAAATCATACAAATTTCGGATTGCCATTTATTTGCTGATAATCAAAGGGTTGGTTACAACAACATCAACCCTTTTCAGAGTCTAAAACACATACTGGCTGAAGTTAAAACACATCAGGCAGACGTATTGTTAATAACGGGAGATATAAGTGGTGATGGCTCTGGAGAAAGTTACCAACATTTCTCTAAGTTAATCCATGAGTCAAAAGTGGATTGCCAAATTGGCATTATTCCCGGTAACCATGACAACCAAGCACAGCTAAAGGCAAATATTCTTAAAGAGTATCTTTGGTTGAGTAATCCACGAATGGTGTTGCCCAACCAATGGCATATTCATTTATTAGACACCCAATATCATCAAACGATGGGTCAAATATCAGAAGGTAGCTTGACCTCTTTAGTTGAATATTTAAGTCTACACCCATCCGGTTATCACTTATTAGCAGCCCATCACCACCCTATTCCCTGTGAGGGCTGGATGGACAAACATGAATGGACAAACCGACAAAGTTTTAATGCTGTAGTCGCAAAATACCCGTCAATAAAAGGGGTGGTTTACGGTCATATCCATATGGCGATTGAACAGCAAATAAACCAGTGTTTATATATGGCTTGTCCTTCTACTTGTTGGCAGTTTGCAAACCAAGAATCTTTTGCTATAAGCGATTTAATGCCAGGGTATAGAGTGATTAATCTGCTGAAAAATGGTCAAATAACTACGTCAGCTTTTCGCATACAAGAGCAAGTCTAACTTTGCAATATGTCGTTATTTATCTTCATGGATTTCTAAGCTCTCCGCAATCTCAAAAAGCGGCGCAATTTTTTGAGCATGTAAGGGCTAACTATCCTGATTTAGCCATAGAAATACCACAGCTTACTGATTACCCTAATGAAGCGCTGGCTATTATTGAACAGCTAGTCGCTAAACATAAAGGCAAAAAGTTGCGTTTTATTGGTAGCTCACTAGGCGGATTTTTATCCACATTCATGGTGGAAAAATATTCAGGCAAAGCGGTATTGATTAACCCCGCGGTGCGCCCTTTTGAATTGTTAGTGGATTTTTTGGGTGAACATATTAATCCAAATACCCAACAACCCTTTTTGCTAGAAAACAAACATATTGACGATCTTCGCCTGTTAAATACACCAACCTTGAAGCCGACATCTGATTATTGGGTACTATTACAAACTGCAGATGAAACCTTGGACTATCGTCAGGCCGAAACCAAATACCAAGATTATAAATTAAGCATAGAACAAGGCGGGGATCATAGTTTTCAAGATTTTCAGAGATTCTTGCCAGATATTTTTAGGTTTCTACTGCAAGACTAATTGAAGCTTGGTATAACATGTTTCATTATGGCACATAAACTAGGTTGTAGGCATCACCTCACAACCACCATTCGAATAATAAGAGCTCTGATTAAGAACTATGTCAAACGAATATAACGCAGACGCTATTGAAGTCTTGAACGGCCTAGAACCAGTTCAACGCCGCCCTGGTATGTACACCGACACCACGCGACCCAATCATTTAAGCCAAGAAGTCATTGATAACAGTGTTGATGAAGCTTTAGGTGGCTTTGCTACTTCAATTCGAGTGGTCTTACATCCAGACCAGTCCATAGAAGTGACAGATGATGGTCGAGGTATGCCTGTAGACATTCATCCTGAAGAAGGTATTTCAGGGGTCGAGTTGATCATGACTAAGCTTCACGCTGGCGGTAAGTTTTCGAATAAAAGTTATCAATTTTCTGGTGGTTTACATGGCGTTGGCATTTCTGTTGTCAACGCCTTATCCAAAAGGGTGGAAGTGAATATTCGTCGTGATGGCAACGTGCATCAAATTGCCTTTGAAAACGGCGACAAGGTGCAAGAGTTAGAAATTGTTGATACTTGTGGTAAACGTAACACAGGCACAAAAGTCCATTTTTGGCCTGACCCCAAATACTTTGATTCAAGCAAATTCTCTGTCACTAAGCTTTTACATGTGTTGCGTGCTAAAGCGGTGTTATGTTCGGGCTTGCGCATTCGATTTGATGATAAAATCAGTAATGAAACCACCGAGTGGTACTTCGAAGATGGCTTACGGGACTATTTATATCAATCAGTAAAACAATATGTGACTTTGCCAGAAGATAGCCCCTTTATAGGTGCAATTTCAGGAAACACCGAAGCTGCAGATTGGGCGGTTATGTGGCTACCTGAAGGTGGTGAAATGATCACTGAAAGTTATGTGAATCTTATCCCAACGCTCCAAGGCGGTACCCACGTAAATGGTTTACGCCAGGGATTGTTGGAGTCGATGCGTGAATTTTGTGAATTTAGAAACCTAATGCCACGGGGAGTCAAACTCACTCCGGAAGACATTTGGGATCGCTGCAGTTATGTTTTGTCCACCAAAATGCAAGATCCACAATTTGCAGGCCAAATAAAAGAACGTTTATCTTCACGCCAAGCCGCGGCTTTTGTATCTGGTGTGGTTAAAGATGCTTTTAGTCTATGGCTTAACCAACATACCGATGTAGCTGAGCTATTGGCCGACATGTGTATTAACAACGCCCAAACCCGTTTACGTCAAAGCAAAAAAGTGGCCCGCAAAAAGGTCACTCAAGGTCCTGCTTTACCCGGCAAACTCACTGATTGTTCGACGCAAGATACCAGTCGCTCAGAATTATTTTTAGTAGAAGGGGATTCTGCTGGAGGCTCTGCAAAACAAGCCAGAGACCGCGAATTTCAGGCTATTATGCCACTGCGTGGGAAAATCCTGAACAGTTGGGAGGTAGACTCGTCTCAGGTACTAGCTTCACAAGAAATTCATGATATTTCTGTAGCCTTAGGGATTGACCCTGATTCAGAAGATTTAAGTGGTCTACGTTATGATAAAATTTGTATTTTAGCTGATGCAGACTCCGATGGCTTACATATCGCCACATTACTTTGCGCACTCTTTGTTAAACATTTTAGAACCCTAGTAAATACAGGCCATGTGTATGTGGCGATGCCACCGCTGTTCAGAATTGATGTAGGTAAAGAGGTGTATTACGCCTTAGACGAAGGTGAAAAAGAAGGCATTTTAGATCGCATTGTCGCCGAAAAAAAGCGTGGCAAAGTGAATGTGCAACGTTTCAAAGGGTTGGGTGAAATGAACCCTCTGCAATTGCGTGAAACTACCATGGATCCGAATACGCGTAGGTTAGTTCAGTTGATGGTAGACGATGCAGACCAAATGCTGGAAATGATGGATATGCTGCTATCCAAAAAACGTGCGCCAGACCGAAAAGAATGGCTTGAATCGAAAGGAGATATGGCGATTGTTTAGTGGTTTATTTTTAGTCAATACACATATCAATTATCAGGCATAAAGGAACCTATCTTGACTAAAATTTTTAAATATATTGTTTTTTTATTACTTCTGATGAGCATCGTTGTTGCTGGTCTTTTTATAACCGTCATCGAACATCATCCCTTAGTTATCACTGATAGCGGTGAGCAGGTCAACCAAGCAGAATCAGTAAAAAAACTGATGACGCAACTCAGTCATAGTATTAAAAATAGAACCAACAGACAAAATATCAATTTCAGTCAAGATCAATTGAATAGCTTAGTGGGTTTTGCTCAGCGCGCCCATGGAAAAATTAATGGTCAGGTGCTTATCCATTCACACTCAACCAGTATTTTGGTGAGCTACCAGTTGCCAAAAAATCCTGTTGGTCAATATCTGAATATTGATATTTTATTGTTACCTGGACTTGGTCTTAACGTTAGCCATGTAAAATTTGGGTCGATTAATGTTCCTGGTAGTTTAGCTTTGGACACCCTTGTCTATTTAGCTAATTGGTATACCAACAGTGATATCGCCAGTCAATTTATTCAGCAGGTAGAGTCTGTCTCTATGACTGAGCAACAGATGCAATTGTCTGTCATGCCACTGGATACATTTCTCAAAGAATTGAACGATGTCAAACAAGGTGTGGGCGGCAGCAGTGATGAAGAAACGCGCCTTAGAACGGCGTATTATTTAAAACACCTGTCTTTATTAGACGCAGGTAAAAGCTCAGCACCACAATCCTTGGCTAACTATATCGGACCGGTTTTTAGTTTGGCAAAAAAACGCTCCAATTATGACACTGCACCTAAAGAAAACGAAGCAGCGATCTTGGCCCTAGCAATCTATGCTGGGCATCATAGGTTTGCTAATTTAGTGGGTGATGTGCAGCCAAAAAAAGGTAAAGTAGCACTGCCTAAGGTCAAGCCTATTTTGAAATTTCGAGCCGACCTTAATCAGCATTTTATTTTCTCTGCTGCCTTAAAAATATTATCGGAACAGGGTCTGAGTATTGCCATTGGCGAATTCAAAGAGTTGATGGATAGAAGTGACGACGGCAGCGGTTATAGTTTTGTTGATTTGGCCGCCGATTTTGCTGGCGTGGAGTTTGCTATTGCTGCCACCAATCCATTCAGCGCCGGTTCAGTTCAGAACATACTTGCTGGTATTATCGGCGAAGATGCCTTTTTCCCTGACATAGAGGGATTACCAGAAGGCTTAAGCAAAAATGATTTCACTCTAAGATTTACAGAAGTTGACAGCCCTGAGTACCTGAAAATGGTGCGTAGTATCAACCAAAGAATTGCTGAATTACCTATACACAGGTCACGCTAAAAGGCTAAAAACTTATAGCTAACGGGCCGTTTTTTGAAATTTATTTAACGTTTTTAGCATCAATTCTATTTTCATGACTAAGCTGGGCAGTTGTTCTTTTAACGATTCTTGGGTTGTTTGCTCCAAAGCTAGCACTTGATTCGCTAGTTCTTCTACGTAGGGTTTAAATAATCGACTACTGGTAGTAAAACCAGCATTTTCAGCAAAAACTGCACTAAATTTGCCCTTACCATCATGTTGTAAACGGCTAATAACGTGGTCGGCATCGATAGATTTTCGATAGATAACTTGAATGTTCTCACTGAGAGTTTGAATAATGGTTGGCATAGCTAAAGTTTTACTCAAGGTTGTCGATATAGATTTGATGCGGGCGATCTTGCCCGTTTTTGCACCTTGCTACAAGTAATAAGGAGCCCTGTATGGATATTTCAGGAGCAAGTTCCTCGTCGGTTAGTTCGACGCTTGAAATAAAGTCTCTACAACTTGCTAAATCACAGCAAAAAATAGAGGGTCAAGCGACAATAGAACTATTAGAGGCAGCGGCAGCCCCTAAAACTTCGTCTGCCAACTCAGCAATTGGGTCTAATATCGACACTTTTGTTTGAGGATAAGTGGGGGACGCCCTAGGGATGAAGCTGTAAATCAAGTGGCGTTTTGCCGGGCTGGCCACCTATTTCTCTAACGAGTTTAGGTACCAGATAACCTGGCTGACGCTTTATCAATTCTCGCATCAGTTCTTTTGCTTTACTGTCAGGCAAATCAAAATGTTCAGCCCCTTGCACCTTATCTAGAACATGTAAGTAATAAGGCATCACACCTATATTGAACAATCCTTCATTTAAAGCAATTTGTTGATCCGCAGTATCGTTTATTCCTTTCAATAACACCGCCTGATTCAGTAATGTTACCCCTGCCTGTCTTAACTTTTGCATCGACACTGCCAGCCCCTCGCCGATTTCATTAGCATGATTAACGTGCAACACCATTACAGGTTTTAACCGAGACTGAGTAAACCATGTAATTAACTCCGTGGTTATTCTAGAAGGGATAACCACAGGCAAACGCGTGTGAATACGTAATCGTTTGATATGCGGTATGCCTTCAATCTGGGTTGTTAACCACGCCAAAAAGTCATCCTTAGCCATCAGCGGATCGCCACCGGAGTATATGACTTCGTCGAGTTGTGGATTAGCTGCAACATAATCTAACGCTTGTTGCCACTGTTGTTTATTTAAATGGTTGTCACTATAAGGAAAGTGTCTTCTAAAACAATAACGGCAATTCACCGCACAGCCACCCCTTACCAACAGCAACAGACGATTTTGATACTTATGCAATATTCCGGACTGTTTGTTATTTTGCTCTTCTAATGGGTCGGTGGAATAACCTGGTGCTGTATCAAATTCGTTGCGACTAGTGAATACCTGCATAAACAGTGGGTCAAGTGGATCGCCTTTTTTCATTTTGGCAGCAAAAGGACGTGGTACGCGCATCGGGAAAAGTTGCCGCGCCTTGATGTCATCGGTGAAGTCTTCTGCAGGTAATTCCAAATATTTGAGCAACAAAACGGGGTCAGAAAAAGACATAGCCAGTTCTTTTTGCCAGTTGTTCTCTACAGTCAGCAGTTTTTTAGGTATTATTTGCAACAATTACAGACTCAGCATAGTTATATTACGGGGACACATGGCGAATTTCAGCACAAATGAGTTTAAATCGGGCCTAAAGATAATGCTAGACGGCGAACCTTGCAACATTCTTGAAAATGAATTTGTTAAACCAGGTAAGGGTCAAGCCTTTAGTCGTGTTAAAATTCGTAAGCTTATCTCAGGAAAAGTCATTGAGAAAACCTTTAAATCAGGTGATTCGGTAGAAGGTGCCGATGTGATAGATACTGATCTTTCCTATTTGTATACAGATGGTGAATTCTGGCACTTTATGAATAATGACACATTTGAACAAATTGCCGCAGATGAAAAAGCAGTAGGTGAAAATGTTAAATGGTTAGTAGAAAACGATACTTGCACTATCACGCTGTGGAACGGTGCCCCTATTGTTGTGCAACCAGCTAATTTTGTTGAACTAGAAATTACTGAAACGGATCCTGGCCTTAAAGGCGATACTGCTGGAACCGGTGGCAAGCCAGCCACTTTATCCTCTGGCGCCGTTGTTAGAGTGCCTTTATTTGTGCAAACAGGCGAAGTCGTTAGAGTGGATACACGTAACGGTGAGTATGTGTCTAGAGCACAAAAATAGATTATCTAGCAAAATAAAAGAGCCCACGATAGTGGGCTCTTTTATTATTTTAAATGGGATAACCATGGGAACAGACAACTGGCGGCCCAGTGCTTCAATTGAAGTATTAAGACAGCGCGCCTTAATACTTCAAAAAATCAGACACTTTTTTGCAGAGCGTAGTGTGCTTGAAGTAGACACACCCGTATTAAGTCACGCTACTGTTACAGATGAACATTTACATTCTTTCTCTACACAATTCAATCATCCCTTTTCACCGCAGGCGAGTAACTTGTATCTGCAAACCTCACCAGAATTTGCCATGAAAAGATTACTTTGCGCAGGTAGCGGCGCGATTTATCAAATCTGTAAGTCTTTTAGAAACGAAGAAGCGGGACGTTTTCATAATCCTGAATTTACCCTGCTTGAATGGTATAGACTGGACTTTGATCATCTGCAATTAATGACCGAAATGGATGAACTTATGCAGATGGTGTTAGATTGTGATATCGCTGAACGTGTTACCTACCAAGATATTTTCAAACTACACTTGGGGTGCTGTCCATTAACAGCGGGTCTGTCTGATATTAAAGCCTTGGCTAACCATTATGGCTATGATGAACTTGCAGCCAATGAAAATGACAAAGACACGTTACTTATGCTGTTGTTTAGTCAACACGTAGAGCCAAGAATTGGGCTAGAGCGCCCTTGTTTTGTAGTGGACTTTCCCGCTAGTCAAGCGGCATTAGCAAAAATAAGCCCCACAGCCCCCTTGGTAGCCGAACGGTTTGAGTTGTATTTTAAAGGCATAGAATTGGCAAATGGTTTTCATGAGCTGACCAATGGGCCAGAGCAGCTAAGGCGTTTTGAACAAGATAATGCTAAACGTCAAAATATGGGCCTAAATATTATGCCCATTGATAACAACTTTATCGCGGCTATACACTTTGGCCTGCCAACATGTTCAGGTGTGGCTCTAGGCGTCGATAGGCTTTTAATGCTTGCATTAAGCTGCTCTGAGATTAGCCAAGTCATCGCATTTGAAAATAGTCGAGCCTAGATTGAACATTTTTGCTCGACACACTGTACCTGTTAAGATTAAAGGTACATGCAAGAAAATTATTGGTTTTTAGTCCATAACGATGCCAAACCTAGTGCTGAATCAATAGAAAAACATTAATTTGAGGTCAATCAATACCCCATGTCTGATATACAACTACCCATGTTACAAAGTGAGTGGATCACCTTACAAAACCAATTCGATAGCTATGAAAAATGTTCTTTGGCTATTAAGCTCTTCAGTATTTTAATCTGCTGCATTTTGGTTTTTGTTTTAGATACAGGTTTATGGCCATTGTTAGTGGCTGCTATCTTGTGGCTACAAGACGGTATTTGGAAAACCTTTCAGAATAGAATAGGCAAACGTCTTGAAGTGATTGAACAAGCGATCCAAGACAACCCGCACCACCTTCCAGAACATGTATTACAAATGGGTATGCAATTTAATCTTGCATGGTCCCAATCTAGGCCTCGCGCCATTGGATTGGTTAGGGAATATATCAAACAATCGCTTAAACCTACGGTAGCTTATCCCCATGCGGTTTTAACTTTTTTAGTGATGGGAGAACTGTATGTCAACTAGCCATAAACACTACATTGTTGGTTATGGCAGTTTACTTAGCCATGATAGTCGTTCACGTCATTCAAATATTTTTTGCCCCAATATGCCAATTACTGTAAATGGATGGCAGCGGGAGTGGTTAGCAAGAGGTATGGCACACTTGCAGACAGCCTTAGGGGTGTCGCAAGTTGAAACGGCTAGCTTGAACGCAGTGTTATTGCGCATTGAACAGATATCGCCTGAACTTCGCGACCGGGAGCAAGACTATCAATTTATTGAGGTTGACCCTGACAGCATAGTTGCCGCACAAGAGTCTGGTTTAGCGCAGGCCGAACTTACCAATATTCGAGCTAATCCAGACACATGTAAAATATTTATATGTGCCAATCTGAATAAAATACAATCCAATAGCCAATATCCCATCTATCAAACCTATATAGATACTTGTTTAGTAGGGTGTTTTGACATGGGTATCGCCAATTTTGCTTCAGAGTTTATCCAAAACACGCATTTCTGGGAACATGGTTGGATAAATGACCGCCATAATTGCCTTTATGCTAGGCCTGCAATAGTTACGCAACAGCAACATCAACAAATTGACCAGCTATTAGAGCAACATCAAGTATTGGAATATCGCCAAGACACACAACGTTGAAAGTTCTTACTTCATCCAGATTAAGATTACGGCAGTTAACCATAAAGGATACAAATTTTATTGTTGAGCTGTTGAACGACCCAGAGTGGCTCAAGTATATCGGCGACCGAGATGTAAAAAATGTACAGGACGCCCTTTTTTATATACAACAAGGACCCCAAGTGATGTATCAACAACATGACATGGGGTTGTTATTAGTAGAATCACTCGCCCAGCAACAGCCTATCGGTTTATGCGGCTTATTAAAACGTATCGAATTACCCCATGCAGACCTTGGCTTTGCATTTTTACCTCAATATCGAAAGCAGGGGTTTGCTTTAGAGGCAGCCAAACTGGTGTTGGCCGATGTTTATGAACGAAATCTCACTGAAAAAGTATTAGCTATCACCTCGGTTGATAATCACAAATCTATCCGTTTATTAAAAAAACTAGGCTTTCGTTTTAAAGGATTGATAAGGTTATCAAAAGCTAGTGCAGACGAAACAACGTTATTTGAGTGGATAACTCAGACTATAAATAATACCAATCCCCATAGATAATTGACCACCTTTCCCTAACAAATAAAAAAGCGACCACTTAATTATAGATAGTACATTAAAGTGTGTATAACGTGTATTAAGGCAGAGAGATCTGCCTTTTTTTTGACAAAAATACTTTAAGGGATATTGTGTACAGGAATACGATATTTGTCTTCAGTCAAAGTAAAAGCCACCGTTGTTGAAGATAACACGGGCATAAAAAGCCAACTGCCAGTGTTGCTTACCGAACAAGGCGAATTGAGTGTTGTAACGGATTACCTTCTTAAGATGGAGGCAAACAAGGACTTGTTTAACGACCCAAAAATTCTATTCCAAACTGACGTGGTTTAATGGATTCGACTACCCCAGATAATTGGACTCCCCCACACACTGGAGTGTGGGGTAATATAATCGTTACCACACAAATATATTATAGAGAGTCCGCAATATGTATCGTACTAAAGTTGGCGTTGATTTAGCAAAAAAAGT
>Ga0307488_10001499_pt1 | contig 19448 bp, 14 predicted proteins | sample SB02metaG_FD_202248 | JGI IMG/M metagenome (GOLD analysis project Ga0307488, IMG submission 202248) | Sea-ice brine microbial communities from Beaufort Sea near Barrow, Alaska, United States - SB 0.2 | ecosystem: Environmental > Aquatic > Marine > Coastal | place: USA: Alaska | collected... | reverse complement strand
TGTCATAGAAGCTCCTGGGCTAATTTTGTACATTTCTATTGTGTTTACAACAAGCGTTCCATTGTAAACTTGAACTTTAAATTCATCAGCATCACCTTCGTACTTAAATATACATCTATACTGACTATCACTAATAGCCTGCATTCTCATGCCTTTAATAGAATCTAATGCGTTGCTACCGGTTACTCTACCAAAAGAAAATTCTGGATAGTTTTCATCACCTGAGTTGTGATTACTATTATTTAGTCTAGCTTGATCTATTGCAGCACTAGAGCCAAGTACAGATCTTATTATTGGATCTACTTGATTTTCATCTTGATCATTTGGATCAATATATATGTCTACCATATACCACTCGCCTTGCTCATAGCCATTATCGCCTAAGTCAATATTAGCATATGCACTGCTAGCGCCTATATACTCAAATTTAGTTTTACCGTTGAAGTCTAAAATTTCCTCTCTGTAGTACTCACCTTCTACTTGCACACCAGCATTAGCATCGTATAAGCTCTCAGCCAAAGGATTTGTTCCAGGATTTATATACCAATTAGCGCCTTGATCACCTGTAACAGGACCTTGGGTAGCTGGATTCTGTGGACCATACTCTTGTTCGGCAGCCCACCAAAAATTTACTCTATCAGAATTTGGAGTTGTCCATGCATACTCGTCTTCAAAGTAATACTCTATTTCAGCAAAAGCAGGTTGAACACTTCCATCTTCAGTATAAGAACTGCTAACAGCTTTGTGATGTTTTATTTTTATTTTATGACTAAGACTTCTATTCTTAATAGGCATGGCAGCAGCACCGCCGTAAGCTGCTTGTCTGTAGTTACTTGTAGTAGGAAATTCTGCTATTTCATAATTCTCTCCACCGCTTAAATCTGTATTTAAAGATAATTCTGGACCATCTGAAATACTTACCAAAGCACTGCCGCTGTCAACAAAAGAGTTTTTAATTAAGTTTGATTTATATGTTTCGGCAATAGTTAAGTTGTACTGCTTCTTATACGCATCATAAGTACCTATACACTCTATATCAAAGTCCTGTAAAGCATCTCTAAAGTAATCGTGCATACCAGCGTCTGATATAGGTGTTAAACCATCCATAGATAACCTTAGCACCGCGCCTCTTTGTTTGTCTGTAAAATAAGCTCTGTATGATTCAGAAGCAAAAGACTCTGGGTTTTTAGATATACCGTAATCTCCTGAAAACGGAACAGCCTGACCAAGAACATTTGAAGATGATATTAATTGAGGATTACCATCAGCATTAAACAACGCGTCTTTATTAGCTATTATCTTTATAGTTTTATCCTCACAAAAAGCAACTAAGTCCGTGCTTCTTGAAAACAACTTCTGAATACTACCGTAGGTAGGATTTAAGTCTTTTGTAATCTTTTCAGCCATGATAAACTGATTAAGATTATTTGTAGCAGAGTTAGAGTTGTATATACCAGAGTATATTAATCCATTTTTTCTTTGTTCTTCTTGATAAGGTTCTTCTAATGTAGCTGAAGCTTTAGCACCATTAGTAATTTGCATAGTATTAAAGTCGTCTCTAATTCTATTTGATTCGATACCATTTCCAAAATTAAAACAATTAAACCAACTTAATCCCATTTGTTTAGTTGGATCTATTTCTGGATTTATTTCAAAAGCACCTACAACAGTGTCGTCTGCCGTGTAAGTTATTGCTCTAGTTACAACACCGGTAGTGTATCCTCCGTTTTCTCTATAAAATCTAATAGGTTGACCAACGTAATCTACGTTTGCAGGAAACCCTGTGTCTCCTCCACCAATATCTCTTATTTCAAAACGCTCGTTGCTATTCCATCTTCTTAAATATCTAAACACACCTTGTCCACCTGCAACAAATGGAATTTCAACTCTACAGCCTTCAGGTGCAAAAACATTTCTATTTTTTTCTGTTAATCTAACAGGTATTGCATCTCCAGCTTCGTAATAAATATCTAACTCAGTGTTATCTTTTGGTTCTACTTCCCATATTATTGGAGATTTAGTTATTTCTCCAGTATTCACCTGATTATTAGCTGTTATAAACTCTATTGTTACCGGAGAGTCAGTGTCTGGCAAAGCTCCTTCTCCTTGTGTACTAGTAGCACCACTTTCTATAGGATTGTACGATTGCTGTAAAGGATTAATGTCTACTTGTATTATATAACAAGTTCTTCTATTGTTTCTATTACCAAAGTTTTGTAATGCGGTTTTCATAGCATTAAACTCATTACCTTCGTTATCAGGATTACCGTTTACATCAGCAGTGTTAGCCCATGCTAGTACAGCTCGCTCTACACTATGGCTGTCATTGTCATCAAGATCTCCTTTTAAAGTTAAATCATCTCCATCGTAAGTATACATATTTCTCCAAGAAGTGTGGTTGTATATGTGCTTTTCTTTTACTTGCGATATTATTGTATATTCGGTTGCGTCAGAGTCTCCTACAAACCTAAAAGTTTTGCCTTCAGATAAATTTTCTATAAAAGTATCTATAGAACTACTACCGTTATTCCAAGTAGGATTCCACTGGCCATTGTGCTGGCTATAGTAGTTATTGTCATAACCAAAGCCATTATCTTGATTAGGAGTTCCTGGATTATCATCTTCATCAGAACTGCTTACATTGTTAGGATTAGACTCCATTTCTACAAACTGAAGATTACTATTACCTAATCTTGATCCATCTGAGTTAGAAAATACACCACCTCCCCAAATACCTTGCAAGTATTTAGCTATTCCATTTTCTCCGTTTATAGTTACGTCTGTAGGTATGTTTCCATCGTGTAGCAGTGGAGCGCCTGGAGCTAAGTAAGATAAGTGTATGTAGTTTCCTCCATATTCGTAAGTTTCATCTGATTGTCTAGTTCCGTATATAGTGTCCTGTGCCCATCTTCTACCACCTACGCTATGTATTTCTTGAGCAGATATTATACCTTCTAGTCCGTTTATAATTTGTTGTCCAGTGTATTCGTATCCAGATTCTACAGTAGGATGCACGGACGAGTTTTGAATAGCATAAAATTCAAAGTCCTGAAAGTTTGTTGATGGTTCGTCTAATCTTCTCCAACCCCAATAATTACCTTGTTCATCTTGGTTGTTTACAAGTTCTGACCATACTACTTCTGGATATACCACGCTTTCTGCACCACCTATCCAACCTTGACCAGAATACTTAGCATAGTTAGTTGAACTAGGATTACTAGCCGCCATGTGCATAGCGTCAATAAAAAATCCTCTAGTAACACCTTGGCTTTGATACGTTAAAGCTTCCCACTCTGCGTGAGTGTCTGTTAAAGAGCCGCCAGCATGAACTTCTGAAGGCTCTGTGTTGTTATTGTTACCTATATAGTTACTTATATAAACAGTAGAAGTAGAGTTAGCTATACTGTTAGATGCGTCTGCTTGAGAATTAGCGCTATCTGCCATATAGTAGGTAGGAGCTGATGCTAGCACGAAGTCTCCAAAATCTATATCTAACGAGCTAGTAAGAATCTGCTCACTTAATAATTCATCTTGTAGTAGTTTAACAAAAAACTTACCAGAAAAATTTTCTCCGTCTACTTTATCTTTTCTTTCAATAGTAAATATTAAACCATCTTTAAGCGTTGCATCTGTTGCTCCATCAGCCAAAGTAGCATCTTCTAAAGTAATTGGCTTTGATAAAGTTAATGCATAAATACCGTTTTCAGTTAATTCAACGTTAGTTATTGAGTATCTTAAAGAGCTAGTGCCTCCAGCTACTTTCCAAGACATGTGCAAATTTCTTTTATCTATATTAAAGCTTTCTCCTCCCTGTGGTAGTAAGTGAGATCCTTTATTACTTATACTCGTCCACGCAGATTTAGTTATATTTATTATTTGTTGGCCTTCGTTATCTATTCTAGTGTCAGCTGATTCAAATATACCATCTACTTCTGTGAATTGATTACCAGTATTCTCTACGCTACCTAAACTATGAAAAGCATAAGATATAGATTCTGGAGCTTCATTAGCGATGCCTAAAACTTTATATCTGTTATTGCTTTGTATTTGATCTGAGTTATCTCCTTCGATAGCTCTTTTCATAATAATATAATCTTGCTCTTCTACTTTGTTTCTATCTGAAGAAGGTATAGAAATCCAAATATGGTTTTCTTCGTTCGCAAACTCAGTTGTTTTAGCCGGCGTATAAGCCCTGTCCATTATTAAGTTATAGTATTCTCCAGAGGTTTGTTTTACGTAAAACTTATAGTAATCAACCCAATCAGGAAAACCTTCAAAGTTAGCTAATCTAACGCTTAAAGAAGTTGCGTTGCTAGCAAGAAGTCCTACGCTAGGGTTAAAACGCCCGGCTTTTACGCTTGCATTTTCAGAAGTGAAAACAGGAGTTTCTCTTCCGTACTTATCTCCATATACTATTCCTAACTGATAGTCTCTTTCAGACTTTAAAGATGGAAGTATTTCACGGCCTTTAGTCAAGTCAAAACCAATATGTTTTCTTTTTTCTAAACCTCCTGTTAAGTTTGGTTTATTTAAAAAATTATAACCTTGAGTATAATTACCATACACAAGTCTGTTTCCAATTATTTCTTGAGACAAAGCTTTTCTTGGTACGTTATCCCAAGGTCTTAAAAATTGATTTGCTGGTAGAGCTGCGTATATATTTTCTGTAGATATTGTGTAGCTACCTCTAACATCTATTAAATTTGTGTCAGCTGGCGCAATTCCTTGGTCAATAACATTGCTATTTACTATAGTATTCCAAGCATTGTCAGTTTTATTTATACTAGCCACAGAGTATATAACAGTAGAATCTTCTTGCTTGTACAATATGTCTATCTCAATAACGTCTTTAGGTATGTCATCTCTAACAAAACCAACTACATCTATGCTACCAATATCGTTAGACATAGCTGTGTTGTATAACTCTTCTACGTTATACGCTGTATTAGAGTTATAGTTTTTTAAGTTTGGTGAAAAAACAACATCTGTAAAAGGACCAAACGGAGAGTATTCTCCGTCTCTGTATTTGTATCTAAGACAAAATCTAGGAAAAGTTTTTTCAAATATAGGTTTTTCATTAGACTGAGTTTTGTTTACCTTTAGCAAAGGAGCGTAAAGCGGTGCTCTTTTAATAACAGTAATGTGCTCTTCTTTTAAATAACCTAAATCAACATTGTTTACGTATAGATTTGACTGATGGCTAAAAGAATCTACAGGGTGAAACTGATGTGGAGCTGTTTTAATGTTTACCTTCTTAGGCTCGTTGTCTCCATCTGTCCAATATAAAAAATCATCAATGATATTTATACCTGTTATCTTTTTACCTGTAAATTTTAAAAACGGCTCTACATCAAAACCATAAAGATCAGAAAGTATAGACTTAGATGTCTTAGTCTCGTGGTCGTACTCTAGTATTAAATCTCTATTTATACCGTGAGCAAACCAGTAAAGCTTATTATTTTTTTCGTCAGCAATGCTACCAACACACTTATATCCTTGACCTAAAGCTATTGTTCCAGCTGTATCATTACCTAGTATGTTTTGCACTGTGCCAGCATCAGAATCTTCTGAAGTTGAAATTTCTATATTCAACGCATCTCTATACTGTCCATTAGGAATCAATCTTTCGTCAAGGTCTTTGTTCATTTTACCTTGAGTGAAAGTGTTTTTAATTTCTGGCATATACTAGTGTTTTATTTGTTTCGACTTACCTCTTAATACCTGAGTTATTTCTTTTAGTTTAATATTTGACAGCCTTAGTTTAGCTTGTCTAGTAGATGCAAATTTTTCTTTCTTAGCTCTTCTAACTATCATTTCAGGAACATTAGATTTAGTAGATAATACTCCGTATGTAATCCATTTATACATAGCTTCTTCTGCAAATTTATGAACTTGCATTTCACCGTCAGTTCCAAGGCTATCACTTATGTAATCTAATATTACAGTTTTTCCAGAAATGTTAGAGCTAAAATTAATTTTACCGAGTCTATTATCTATATAAAAAGATCCGTTAACTTGTGCTCTTTGTGGGTCAAGACCATATCTCTCACCTTCGTTTGGCCAGTATATGTCATCTTCATAGTCATCATTATTTGAGTTTTCAGCTGGAGTTATAGACTTAAAATTAGTGAAAGTAGAAGAAACTTCAATATTAGTAGATCCTAATGCACCTATCTCGCCAGTAGATTCCAACGCAATACCAGATACAGTAGAAGCAACTTCTAGCTGTTCACTTATACCTTTAGGAACCGCGTCGTTTACTTGCCAGTCAGCAATACCTATAATAGTTAAGTAAACCGTTTCGTATTGAGATATATCAATAGGATCAGAAGTTTTAAAGCCAGACTCAGCCCCCGACCACTCTAAGTAGCCAACATCAAAATAGTCTGGATCAGCATTTGTACTTGCTTCGTATTGCTTTGTTGCGTTTAAATAAAGATCACTTGATGGAGGCTGCGTGCTAAGACCTACTCTTACTGTTGAAAGTGGCGTAGCGTAACTTCCTGGCGTTATTGGATTCATAAACCCTTTTGAATGCTCATATAGCGCGACGTCTTGAACTCCAGCCGCAGCTGTAGTTGCACTTGCAGAGAGAGATATAGAACTAACATCTGTAGTAGAAAGCTCTTTGTAGCAATATGTCACAAAACTATTTGTTTGACCAGCCAGTACGCCATAGTTTGTAGGTCTATGTCTTATAGTTAGTTCATCTGTGTCAAATCCAGCTATAAGATCGTTTTGCCCTACAATTAAACCAAGGTTTCCTTTATTATTTCTTGTCCAGCCGTTGTTTTTGTTTAAAAGAAAACTATCCGCTAAAGCTTTAGGATAAACATAAGATCCGTCTTCTTCTTGTTGTATTTGAAAAGGATTAGAGCTGTCGCTAGTTGGATATATAGGATGCTTTATACCAGATGAGTCTACATAGCTTATTTGCGTGTAGTTAACATAATCTTGAGGTAGCCTCATAGTTAAACTAGGTGGCACATCTATTTGCTGCGCTTTTATAGATTTAAACGTGTCAAAAGACAACTCTGCTAAACCTCTTTGTGCCCAAAAAGCTACATCTGTTCTACTGATTTTATTTATTATTTTTTCATCACCAACATAAACAGCCATGAATTGAGTTATTATATCTTCAAGAGATACAAATTGATAAGAGCCATAATTATTTCCTTCGTAATAACTTTCTTGCGTAACGTTATCTAATAATCCCATTTAGCTATGATTTTTGTTGTTGAATATTTTTAAGTTCTTCTTGACCAGCAGATTGAGCTAAGTTATAATCTTCTATAGAAACTCCAGCAAGTTTAAGTATTTTGACCACTAGGTTTGATTGTTCTTCTGGATTCAACTCAAAGTCTTGTTTGTCAGCAGCGTCAGGATTCCACAGAGCTTTTTCGTTTATTATTACGTAAGTCCACTTAGGGCTCTTTGGCTTTCTTATATATGATATTCTAGTTTGAGTGTCGGCACTAGGCTTAACGCTAAATCCATTTCCCATAACATAAAATATAGGTCTAGACTTAGTAGGAGTGGTAAGCGGCGACTTATACATTTCCTGTTGCTCTCTACTAGTTTTTTCAGCAGTATTTCCGTCTACAGTGACTAAGCTCATTCTATAAAAGTCTTCAGGCAACAATTGATCTTCACCTGCGTTGTAAGTGCTTGTTTTAATAAAAATGCTTATCTTGTCTTGTAGTATACCATTATCATCGGCATAGTCTGATTGATTACCAGGAATTCTTATAGCTCTGTTTAAATCGTAAAAATATTGATTAAATATTTCCATCTGAGCTTGGTCGGCAAATAAGTTAAACTCTTGTGGAGTGATATAACCTCTTTGTTCTTTATTAGCTAGCGCTAAAACTGTTTGATATACTGTGTCTACACTTATTGCCATTGTATGTTTTTTTATAGTTAAGCAACCACCCCGAAGAGTGGCTGCTCTACTATAGGATAGTTACGCGTTAAAACGCTTTTCAATATTGGAGTAAATCTCCATACCTTCGTCAGTTTTAAACCAAGCGGCTAAAGCTGAATAAGGGTGTTCGTCAAATGGAACCGTACATAGTTTTCTATCGTTAGAACCCCAATTAAAAGTTCTTTGATCTGCAGATAACTTTATAATTCCCATTTCAGTAGCTCTAATACCAAAGTTTCTAAGAACTACGTTTTCATCATTCACTAACTCTAAGAATAACTCTGGGTTTCTCTTAGCATATAATAGTAAATCTCTTCTAAGTTCCTTAGAACTCATGTCTGATACTTTAGACCCAACTTCTACTCTCATGATAGCTTCAGCCATATCAATGTCAATAGATTGCGCTGCATTTAAAGCTTCTATTTCCATCTCTAACCAAGCAATCTCGCCTATTGCATTGGCAACCGGCTTTTCTTCGTAAAACATGACGTCTCTATCTGGATGATATAAAGAAAGTAGCTTTTGTAAAACAGTTTTTTCTTTAGGTATAATAACCATACCGTTTCTAAACACAATGTGTTCTAGTCTTTGATCTCCTTTCATTTCGTCTACAAACACTGTTCTTTGGTTTTGACAATATTTAAGTTCTCTTTCGTATCCTTTTTCTTCATCAAACCAATGAATATTTGCAGATCTGATAGATCTTGATAAAGGTTTCTTATTACCTTTTAACTTATAGATTCTATCTTTTATCTCCCAACCGTCTTCTAGAGTTTTATACTCTTTTTCTTTTCTTTTTGGTTTTTCAATAACAACTTCTGTATTTTCATTAGTTGCTTGTACTTGAGGCTCTACCTCTTGTACTGGTGCAGCTTTTGCCGCGGTTTGCTTTTTAGCCATAATATAATATAATAAAAATTAATAAAAAAAAGATCGAGGACCGAAGCCCTCGACCTAATAATATTGCTTACTTCATTAACATAAAGTTGTTAGCACCTTGAGTAACTAAACATCTTTCTGATAAGTAGTGAATTTGCATTGCATCTAAAGCAGAAGTTGAAGCTCCAACTGAACCAGTAGTCCAAGTCTTCATCTTTCTGTTGTCAGTTGCAGAAGCACGGTAACGAACGTGTAAGAAAGGACGTTTCATGTTCTTTCCTAAAGCTTGATCGTAAACCGAAGATACACCAGCTGGTATAATAACTCCACGGATAGCAGCAGATCCAGCTACACGGTTAATCTCACCTCTTGTAGCCTTATCGTTTAAGTATCTCATGTCAGACTTATAGAAGTCGTAAGATCCTCTACGGAATCCAGAGAAACCTAAGTTTAATGCCATATCTTCAGAGTTGTCAAATACACCGTAAGATGTACCACCAGCTCCGTAAGAATTCATAGAAGCTAACATGTCATCAATAGCTAGAGACGTAGCTCTATTTACAAACATCATGTTTTCTTCAATAGCACCTTGCTTATCAAACTCTGCTAAAATAGCGTCAAACTCAGCTAAATCAGTAGCAGCGTTAACACCAGTAACACCAGAAGTAACATTACCTCTAGACTCAATAGCAGCGAATAAACCTTCAGTACCAGAACCACCAGCGCCAGTATCAGTAGCATCGCGAGCAATACTTCCGTTGAAACCAATGATTGATGCAGCAAGTGTTTTTTCAGCTTCTAGCATTTGCATTTCTAAGTAGTCAGTAAAACGAGCTCTAGTATCACCTTCAGCTTTTAGGTACCATAAGTAACCTGACTGACCTTCTTCACCAGAAACTTCAACCCAACCAATTTGAGACGCGTCAGATCCAGAGATCTCGTAGTAGTCTTTCATGATAATTGGTTTGTTGCTGTAAGACTTGAAAGTTGGTGTTAAAGCAGTTCTTTTTTGAGCTTCAGCAGTACCAGCAATAGAAGCATAAGCAGCACCTTTACCGTACTCAGAACCTACAACTAATAATACAGATCCACTACCAGTTGTAGCGTGACCAGCTAAAGTAGCTTTATCATAAGGCTCAACTGTAACAACAGCCGTAGCTGGAGTTGCTACTACTAAACATTTAGTAACGATACCAGCAGTAGCGATAAGCACAACGTCGTTAACACGTACACCGTGATTAGCTACAGCAAATCCGTTTTCACCGTCAGCAGAACCGTCGATGTCAGTTACAACTGTAAACGTTCCACTAGTATCACCAGCAGTAGCTACTGTACCTACGTAAGATAAGTGTAATCTTGATTGTTCAGACCATACAACTTGATCAGCTGTCATTGCCTCTTCAGCTCCTACTTGAGAAAGAAATCCTGAGATAGTTCTGTTTCCAAAAACCTCAGCTTCAGACTCCATAAGATCTGGTAAATATTGTTGTTCCCAACCAGTTGAACCTCCTGCGAAGTCAATGTAGTTAGAAGATAGCGTTTGCTGCTGCGCCGAAGGCACTTTGTTTAGCAACGCTCCATTTGTAATTGCCATAATAAATATGTTTTAAAGTTATGAAGGAAAACTATTTTCCTCCTTTGTTAATTTTAAACTTAAAATCAGAAGAATTATCGCCTAGCACTTTAAATTTCATACCACCAGCTTCAAACTCTTTGTGAGATTGTCTTGGTGACATATCTACGTTCTTAGCTTTAGCGACACTGTTTTTCAACGCGTCAGCTTTGCCTTGTTCGTAAAAGTGATTAGCAATAGCATCAGAATTCATGGCTGAGTATAAAGCTTTGTGATAACCTTTAGCATCTGACATCGTTCCATCTTTGTTCAAAAACTTCTTGACAAAGTTGTTAATGTCGCTTTGAGTATCTTTTACTTTTCCAGCTTCTTTAACGTTCACTCTATACTTTTTATCTCCGACGTTATATTCAAAACCTTTGAACTTGTCGTTAAAAACTGATTCAGTCTTTTTTAAGAAAGTAGATTGTTCGTTTTTAATTCTGCTTTCATTCGCTTCCGATTCCTTGTTGTATCGGTTGAAAAAATCTACAGCTTTTTGTTGCTCACTCGTGAGTTTTGATCCAGCCTTGATCTCTTCGTAATATTTAGACTTTTGCCCGTCTAAGTAGGCTTTCGCTTCAGCAACTTGCTCTTTTAAAGCGATTTTCTTTTTTCTAATGTCTCTTTCGTCATCTACATCCTCATCAAAAGAAAAGTTTTCATCCATTAAAAATGCTCTTTCTTCTGCGTCTAAATGAGGTTTAGTTAACTTGTAATATTCTTCTAAAGCCTGATTATTACTCATTTGGCTATAGTCTTGGTTTAATCTAGCGTAGTCGTTTATATCTCCGCCAGTCTCTTCCATGAAGTCAACTAACTTCTGAATATTTTCAGGTAAAGGTTTGCCAGTAGCTTCAGCCTCAGCAACAGCTTCTTCAATCTGTTCTTCAACTTCTTCTATTTTTTCGTCAGTTATCTCTTCAATTACTTCCTCGATAACTGGCGTCTCTGCTTCAACTACTTCTTCTGTAGTTTCTTCAGCTACAACTTCTACCTCTTGTTCTTCTACTGTTTCCTCTACAGGTTCTTCTACTGGTTTGTTTAAGTCTATTTTAATTACTGAATCATCTCCAGCGCTTTGAAACTTACTTTCATCAACAACATCAGTTGTTTCTTCTGCTTGTGGTGTCTCTTCGACTTGTTGAGTTTCCTCAACATTTTCTAATTCTTCTTGCATAATATAATATAATAATAGTTAATAAATTTTATCTAGGATCAAAACCACCTAAATCAAAACTTCCACTCATAGTATCATTACCTGCAGACTCAAAGTTTTTAGGTGCTTTTCCACTCTTTCTTTGATCTATAAGTTCTGATTGCTGTGTAGCTTGTATTTTAGTTCTTTCGTCCTTACGATCTTCTTTTTCTTTTTCTTTTGATTTTGCATTTTGTGTTTCAGCAGATCGTAACTGCATATTGTACTGAAACTCTATTCCCATTAATTCTTTTTTAGCAGCAAGCTCTTGTTGCATTTTTTGAGCATCAAGCTGAGCTTTCATTTGCTCTAACTGCATCTTGTTTTGATTCAATGATTGATCTTTTTGAACTTCAAGTTGAGCAGCGGCTTGAGCTGCTTGAGTGTTAGACTGCGCTTGCGCTTGAATATTTTCTAACTGCATAGCTCTATCTGCTTCTTGCTTTTTCTTTCTACGTATTTTTAACAGTTGATTAGCAAGCTTGATGTTTCTTATTTCTCTAAGATCAATAGCATCTTCAAGCTCTATGCTTTTTTGTTGTAGAGCCATTTGAATATTGTTCTCAAGTAATTGCTTTTGCTCTTCATCTGGAGATAACTCTATGAATATACCAAAGTCATACAAATGTAGCTCAGACATTTCTTCTAGCGTAGCTACGTTGTGAGATCCAATAGCTTGGATAAAGGCGTTTTTAGTAGGAGAATATTCTAATACATCAGATATTCTAAGCGACATGCACTCTGCCATTTCAGCTGTTAAAAATAATCCAGACTGTAATATGTGTCTAGTAGCAGTATTTGAGTTTGCTGCAGCTAGCTTCTGTACGCCAACCAAAGCATTTTTATCAGGCGTTGATCCGTCTCTAGCTTCATTTAAGCCAGTTACATCTCTAATCATTTGCATGTAATAGTTGTACGTGCCAATTAAACTTTGCATTTTAGCGCCGCCAGATCCGCTAGATATTTCTTGAATAGGCACTTTACCTGGATTCATATCACCTTCTGAAGTAAAAGATCTACCAATAACAGAACCTGTTTGGAAGAACATATTTAAAGCTTCTTGCGGGTTGTAATTTGTTCCATTGCCTAAATCTATCTCAGCTAAACCATCAGCATCAAGGTAAACTCCATCTGGAACTAGCCTTGACATTACTTGCTGTAGCTTTAGATGTGTAAGCTGAATCATGTCAGCAAAACCGGTTATCCTTTTTACCAGCGACTCAATTTTACCATTATACATCCTAGGTGCTACAATAGAATAAGGCATTTTAACTTTAGTAAAGTCACTTTTTGGCCTCATCATGTTTTTAGACATTTCCCACTTTATAAGCTTGCTCGTGCCTAATATCATAGCTCCATCGTACAGTGTTTCTATAGATCTTTGAAGCTTAGAATAATCCTGCGCGTCGCTTGGTGGATTAAAAGTGTCGTCTTTCTCAATCAACTTATCTGCACCAGTTCCAGTTTCTTTAACTTTATAGACTTCGTTCATATAAGTCTTATAGTGAAAGTAAAGTACTTGAATTTTGTTTTGGTCTTCTTTATCAGTAGAATATCTACTGTTATTATTGTTTTTATTGTAAGAAGAGCTAGATCTTATCTCTTGTAAGTCTTCAGCGTTAAGGTGTGGAAATTGCTTTGCTAATTCGTTTATAGGTATAGACTTAACTTCTCCAACGTAATATATGTCATCAAAATAAGGTGAGTCAGTGTAAGAATAAACTAGATTCGCAGGGTCAACATAATCTAAAGTTATTCCTTCTGATGTTGTAAATCCATTTTTAACAGCACCAATACCTAAAACAGTTAAATCGTAGTAGAATCTCTTTTTTATTAATTCATATTTATTTCCATCAAACAATACATTTAAAGCTTGCTCTTCTGCTAGCTCTACTGCTTGCTTGTAGTTCAGCTGCATGTGCAACTGTAACTCTTCCATTGTTTGAGGTAATATTTTTTCTTCGCTTTCTGTTAAATCAATACCAAAGTTAGCTGAGATAGTATCATTAAAATCTTTAAAATCCATGTCAGACATTATCTGCTCCATGTACTTTGTTCTTTTATCTACTCCGTTTTGAGACTGCGAGTAAGCTTTAATGTCGTAAGTTCTTTCAGCGATACCATTAACAACAATATCTACAAACTTTGGTATAACAGGTACAGGGCTCCAGTCTAAGTTTAAATAAGATAAATCACCATTAATAGATAATTCATCTTTGTATTTTTGTATAGACTGCTCTCCTCTTGCGTACAATCTTAACCTGTGAAAGTCGTTGCTGTTGTTTCTATATTTATTAGACGTTTTGTCAGAGTAAAACCACTCTTGCTCTATAGCTTTACCGACTTTTAAGCCGTAGTCGTAGCTTAGCTTTTCAGCATCGCTTACAGTTTGACTTGGAAAATAACTCTTTATAACAGACTCTGCCATATTTTTATTTTATTATTTTAGATGCACCACCAGTGTTTGTATACCGTGATATGTTTATGTTTAATTTTGGTCTTTGTACTTCAGCGTTTGGTCTATATAAATGTCTATTGCAAGCCATAATAGCTAGCCCTGAACTTATCGCAGCATCAAATTTCGTTCGTTTATTAATATCAAACCTACTCCACTCGTTTAGCGTTTGGTTAAAATATACGTTACCATAATTGCCGTCACCTAAGTGACCAACGTGATTTTGTATATACATCTCTATAGCAGCTGCGTGGGCTTGCTTTATATCTTCACTAGAGTTTGGTATACCACCAACTTCTTTTTCTGCAACAGATAATTTATTCCAAACTTTGTCAGGTCTATTCATGCTAAAGCCTCTATAACCTCTACGTTTTAAATAGTAAAGTAATCTAGGCTTATTATTTTCTGCTAGTATTGGCATACCGTAAAACACTAATGCCATTAATACGTCTTCAAAAAATATTTCAGCGGTTTGTGGTCTTGCAATATACTCTAAGAACATATGATTAGGTGGCGCATCTTCCATGCTAAACTTAGTCAAGCCGTGCAAAGCACCTTTAGATCCTCTACCATCAACTGTCCCACTAATATCGTAGCTATCACATCCAAATGCACCCATGTGCTCATTACCTGGATATTTAACTCCGTTCTTTGTTATTACTTTATTCTGAAGGTTGTGAGGTGGCGTCCAACTAATATTGAATCTTCCTTTTGGATCAGGATAGAAAACTACCTTAGAATCCTTAACACCACTCTCCCATTGAAAATTACCCGTATTAACTGCAGAGCTATTTCTTATCCCTTCATTATAATCTATTTGTTCGTATATTTTAACTAAATTAAATATACTGTTTTTCGCTTCATCTCTGAAAGCGTGTTCTGTTGTTCTAGGAAACTGACGATAAAATTCGTTTAAACCATCTTGATCTCCTTTTAATCCTTCAGCTTCGTTCTCCCAGTGCTCAATGATACCTATATCAATCAGTTCACCGTCGGGTCCGTATACATCATGATCTGGGTTATTAAATACTGGTTGTCCAAACTCATCAATAAATCCCTCATAGTTCCATTCCATTGGGATAAACAAAGAATATAAACCAGACTTTGTTTGTCCATTGCGGTTTCTAGAAGTGACATCTGAATCATTATACAGTTTTTTAAAATTATCTCCTCCTTTATCTAAAGCATTTGATGTTGATCCCATCATACACTTGCCAACTATTCTAGCACCTAACCTTAAGCATGTCTTTGTAACTCGCCAGTTGTTAAGTATGTTATCAGGTCTTTCCCACTTACCGCTTTCGTCGTGCACAAGCAAAGAAAGTTTTTCACCATCATAACTGTTATCACCAGTGTTCTTCCAGTCAATCGTAGTGTCTAGACCTTTTATTTCTTCTAACCTTTCGTTTATCTCTATTTTTTTACGAGTAAACTTACTCGCTGGTACACGATACGCTAGCTCAGATTTAGGTCTGTCCATACCATCTTGTATTGGCTTGAAGAAAAAAGGATAGTTTATAGATATAGGTACAACCTTATCAGTAAACATCTTCTTTGCATCGGAACCGCTTTTAGATAGTATCCCATATCTACTATCACTTGATATTGTAGCTAAATTAACGGTCTCAGCTGAACTCATAAAAGAAAAGCCAGAACGCCTATTCTTAAGGTAACACATGCCGTAGCATCGTTTATCAGCTTTACAAGCTTCCCAAAATATAAAAAATAATCTATTTGCTTCGCGAAAGTCAGGAGCACCAACGTCTATCTTGCTCCACTGAAGATACATATAGTGTGTACCTGTTATGAACGTAGGCGTTCCATTATTATTAAACCAAAAACCACTGCTACGCCTATCAAACTCTCGGTCGATGTAGTCGTGCCATTGTTCTTTTTGATCTTCCGGATACGCCTTCCAGTCAAATATTGTTTTAATCTTATCAAGTGCTTTAGGCTTTTCAAGTTGCTTCCACTTTTTATCTTCATTACTATATACTTCTTTAGGAACTTTAGGCAAAGCTATATGAAGGTTTTCTATTTCATATATTTCGCCAATTTGACCGCTGTTAGAAAGCACAACAATATCATGCTCCTTATTGTAGCCATACTCCCACTTCTTGCCTTTGTTGAGTCTACTTATTGTAGTCTTTTTTATTGGCTCTACTATTTTGAATAAAGTCTGTTCGTACATTATTTAGATCTACCTTCGGCAAAGCCTTTAAAAACTTTTTCTTTCTTTTCAATAACTTTACCCTCTAGTAAAGCTTCTTCTTCTTGTATGCGGTTAAGTATTTCAAAAGCATCAAATATAGCTAGCTTTTTTGTAGCAGCAGCATTTTTAAGTCTATCCGCGGTAATATCATCATCACCGTCAACAATAGCTTCTTTTGCAACTTTTATAAGTTCTTCAACTGCCCTATGCCCAGCTTGGATTATACTCTTCTTCGTCTCCTTGATATTCATATTTAATTGTAATAAAGTTTGACAGTATTCTATATAGTCTTTCGCCTTCAACAACAAACTCATATTCGCTGCTTGGTCTAAAACCAACTAAATCACCTACGTCTACAGTTTTATCAGAATACTTTACGATACCAACTAAAGGTCTTTCTGAATCAGTATTAAACTGATCAACAGCTTTGACAGGCTTAACAAAGCAATAACCATTAGGCGCTTGCCATTTGTTTTTATTTTTATATAGAAATATTTGATCTGTAGATATTAGATACGTGTCTTCGTTAAAGTAAGCCTTACTGTTTCTTTCTCTACCTTTTACGTCGTGCCATCGTCTAAAGACATTGTGGTGCACTATAACTTCATCGCCAGGCTTTATATCAGTTTCACCTACTGTAGGCGTAGATATAACTCTAGCTATACGATTTACGTGTTGGTGGTTAAATACTTCAGTGTTTATTATTAACTCAGAGTCACCTACTTTTTTAGTGTTGTTGTATCTTTGTCCAACAGGTGTTACAACAAAGTTGTAAACGCTCTTCATTAGTATTGTAGATTATACTCTACAGAAACAGCCATGTTTTTATTAAAGTCTTTCCAAGGTAAAACATCATTGCCTTTTTTAATATAAACAGAAAACTTATTTTCTTCTTCTATAATATCGCAAATAGTATGACCACCATACACTTCTTGCCCTACGGCATAGTGCATGGCGTCATTCTTATAGTCTTTGCCGATACTAATCTTTCTTATCAGCTTCGACATTTTCTCTTCTATTTATAGTTCCATCTTGAATATTTATATCACCTGAGCCATATTCTTTTTCAAGCTCTGCTTGCATTACAGTAAGTTGCTCTTGAATATTAGCTACTTGGTGAAGCAAAGAGTGCTTCTTAGTTTCCATCATACCTAACTCTAGCTGAGCTCTATTTATTGCGTTTACAATATTTTGAACTTTTTGCAGCTGCTCATCTGTAATTTTTTCTGCCTTAGGTTTAAGGTCTACGATTTTCTCTGCTTTTGCAGTCTTTCTTTTTGCCATAATTTAATTTAATTTAAGTTAATTGTTTTTGTGCTATATTTCAAAGCTAAGCACAAGCTTTATTGGGTGTTTAACAAACCATTCTTCATCTTCTGCTACTGTAAAACCGTCAGCGGCGTAAGCTTCAAATGTAATATCTTGGCCGCCAGAAGCAAACGTAGCGTTAATACTTGCTATGGTGCCGTAATCGCCGCTTGCGGTTGTTAGCGTATCTCCTACGTCAAACTTTTTGTGAGCGTTAGCAGTTGCTCCAGAAGCATTATCTACTTTTATAGTTAATAATTCATCTGCATCTTCTACTGCTTGAAATACGCTAGTACTAAAGTCTAAAGCTGTATTACTAGCGCCAGTCATTAAAGCGAGATAAATAGTATTAAAGCCGTTATCGCTAACTCCAGGTACGCCTTCAAACCCTATGAAAGGTATTTGATCAGTATCACCACCGCCACCAGTAGTCATTGTGTTAAAGTTAGATGGAAAACCAACATCGCTTTTTGCGTCTATGTTTAAAGCAGCCACAACGTCTCTTCTACAGTTTACACCTGTAGCAGTTGCATGTACTGTTCCTAGAGAGCCTGGAGCAGATCCATCTGATTTTGGATTAGCAAAAAGAATTGTTAAATCCCCTGCTGTTTGGTTAGCACCATCTTTACCGTTTATTACTGCAGTAACGCCTCTTAATACGGCGCCGCCTTTAGGTATGTTGAAAGATGTCCAATCAGCTATTAAATTTCCGGCGCCAAAAGCACCATCGTCTTGCTTGTTGCCTGCAACTTCTATTGGTATTGTTACGTTAAAAAATTGTCCCATTTTATTTATTTATTAGTTTGTTCGTTTTTCTTTGAACTTCCACCGAAGAAGAAGTCTATTATTGTATTTACTTTAGCACTCATAGCGCCAAATATTGTTGATATAAAGCTAATTTCAAATTCACCTAGCTCTAAGCTTTTAGTGACAAAGTAATTAAACATTACAAATGTAATTCCAAAGTACGCTACTGTAAATAACGTTGCTAAAACCTTTTGGATAATAGCATCGTCCTTGTACATTTCACGCGCAGACTTTCTGTCTTCAACCTCTTTAGCAAAAGCTTCACGCTCTGCTTCTAACATTACAGATTTAATAGCCAACTTAGCTTCGTCACGCTCTTTGTCTGTAGTTATTACCTTGTCTAAAATTCCTTCTGCATTATCTAGTACTTTACCAAATAATCCTCCTAAAACATTTTGTATCATATAGCTGTTTCTTCTCCGTTGTTAGCATCATCTTCCCATGGAAAGCCAGTATCTCCAGCTTCTTTCCATTGTCCGTCGACTCTAATCATATCTTTTCCGCCTATAGTTTCTCTTTCAAACTTATCACCGTTGTACATGATGTAATCATCTGTATAAGATAACTTACCTACTTTCATGTCTGTAGCGTGACGCATTTCGTGATTTATTACTTGTCTTTCTTCAAAGCTGCCAGGAATTAGTTGATCACTTATAAATATTGATCCGTCCATGTTAGCTTCACCCATAACTCCTGGGTCTAGACTTTTTCTAATAACAGGTGTTCCAGGTACAGATGCATCAGCATCTCCAGATTCTTTGCCGAACCTCATTTTAGTTCTTATCTCTCCTTGAGAAGCAATTGGCGTTTTACCTTTACCTAGTTTAAATCCCATTATCTATCTGTATCTTTTATCATATCATCAATAGCCTTATTAAAGACTTTGTCAGTATATGTTTCATTATTGTAGAATACGCTTCTCTCTGATGTTGGCATATCTTCTTCGCCTAACAATATCCTGTATATTCTACTTATTAATTGACTGCACTTAAACGACGTTTTAAACACTGAGTATTTTATAGTCGTTCTGTTCCTGTGTCTCCACACTTCAAT
>Ga0307488_10001497_pt1 | contig 19452 bp, 13 predicted proteins | sample SB02metaG_FD_202248 | JGI IMG/M metagenome (GOLD analysis project Ga0307488, IMG submission 202248) | Sea-ice brine microbial communities from Beaufort Sea near Barrow, Alaska, United States - SB 0.2 | ecosystem: Environmental > Aquatic > Marine > Coastal | place: USA: Alaska | collected... | reverse complement strand
AAATTGCGATGGTCTTAAATAAAAAAAAGTCTTACATTTCTGTAAGACTTTTGCTCTCATCTTTGGGCAATGAGGGATTACAGATCCCATATTGAGACCCCTACTGCAAATACAATCCGTATGAGCTGCGCTCATAGCGTCTTTTTTGTTTTTAAAAAATCAAGAAGCAAGCTTCTGATTTTTTAAAAACAAAAAATCCTGATGAAAAAATTCATCAGGATTGTGATTGATGTGGGCAATGAGGGATTCGAACCCCCGACCCTCTCGGTGTAAACGAGATGCTCTGAACCAACTGAGCTAATTGCCCTAACGGGTTGCAAATATAATACGGATTTTGATTTTAGCAAACAAAAAACAACTTTATTTTAAATAATTTCTGCCACCACAAAAGTACTACCCCCAATATAAATGAGATCGTCTTGAGCGGCATGAGACAGCGCGTTTTTATAGGCCTGATTTACAGATAAAAAGGAGGTCCCCATTAACTTATACCTATGGGCCTCTTCCCTTAGTTTTTCTTCAGATAAGCCTCTTGGAATATTCGGTTTACAGAAATAATACAGTGCTTTTTCTGGAAACAAGGGCAAAATATCATCTAATTTCTTGTCATTTACCACTCCCAACACGATGTGAAGCTGTTTATAGGTCTCTTTTTCCAATTGTTTTAAAACACAATATAAGCCTTCTTGGTTGTGTGCGGTATCACAAATTACTTTTGGATGTTGCTGCAGTACTTGCCATCTTCCCAATAAATGAGTATTCCTTTCAACCCGCAACAAGCCGTCTACAAGATTTTTTTCAGACACTAGAAACCCCTTTAATTGTTTAATCGCAGCCACGGCTGTTTTAGAATTATGCTGCTGGTAATGGCCTAACAAATCTGTTTGATAGCTTTTGGTGTCTTCAGACGCATAAAAGATTTCTGAATGCTTTTCTTTCGCTTTTGCCATAAACACGGGGCCTACCTCAGCTTGTTTTTCCCCAATCACCACCGGAATACCTTCTTTGATAATTCCCGCTTTTTCACCGGCAATTTCCACTAAGGTTTCGCCTAAAAATTGAGTGTGATCTAAGCCAATATTGGTAATGACTGAAAGCAAAGGTCTAATGATGTTTGTTGAATCTAATCGCCCTCCCAATCCTACTTCTATTACAGCAATATCTACTTGTTCATTGGCAAAATAATCAAAAGCCATTCCCACAGTCATTTCAAAAAAAGAGAGTTGTTGATTTTCTAAAAAGCGCTTGTTTTCAGCAATAAAATTAACTACTTTTTCCTGGGAAATCTCCTCGCCATTGATTCGAATTCTCTCTGTAAAATTTAGTAAGTGTGGCGAAGTATACAGGCCTACTTTATAGCCTGCTTCTTGCAAAACAGAAGCAATCATATGACTCGTAGAGCCTTTACCGTTGGTTCCGCCCACATGAATGGATTTAAACTTTTTTTCAGGGAAATCTAAGACTTTAGAAAACGCTAAAATATTTGTAAGGTCTTTTTTAAATGCGATTTTTCCTTCGCGCTGAAACATAGGTAATTGCGCAAACATCCAATCCAAGGTTTGTGAATAATTCATAAAACAAAAATAAGATTATTTGACTAAAGTAAATTTATAAATAATAGTTCCTTTTTGATTTGAAGGCGCCTTTATATCGGCGTTCCATTTCGTTCTTAAAGCAGCTTCTCTTGCAGGATTCAGCAAACAAGGTGAAGAATTGGTGGTTCCTTTTACTCCGGGAATTGCACTAATTACGTTGCCGTTTTGATCTACCGTTATGCTTACTACCACAATTCCTTCTTGCTGGCATTCTGGTTTTTCAATAGGCTTAGAAAGTGCTTTTCTTCCTGCTAAATTATAATTTAGATCACTACCGCTTAGCGCGTTACCGTAGTATTTATTTGCGTTTGGATCTCCATTTTCATTGCCTTTTAAACCCGATGCACTATCGTTGCCCTCTCCAGTAGGCTTTTCGCCTGCGTCATTCCCTTTAAGTAAATTTGTTAATGCTTCTTGGGTTTCTTTGGAGGGCTGTGGCTTTGGTTTTTCTTTCTTAATTTCTTTTGTAACGACTTCTTTTGTAGGTGCTGTTTTTACCTCTTTTGGCTTTTCTAAAACAGCAATTTCTTTAGAACTGTCATTGGTAATAAGCGCTTCTTGAATTATTTCTTTAGGAATCTCAACAGGAGGCTCCTCCTCTACTTTTACACTTTTTTCAACTACTTTTGGTGCAGGTGTACTGATTTGTTTTTCAATAGGATCTCCATTTCCCACACTCGAATTCCCAAAATTAATGGTAATGCCATATTCTGCTGGCGGATCTAAATAGCGCAATCCAAAATTAAAAATAACCAACAAGAAAACCGTCAAAATTACTGAAGTAATAATGGCAGATTTTCGCTGGTATTCTGTTTCTAAAATGGCCATATTATTTAATTTCCTTTTACCGCTAAAATCATTTTTAATTTATTTCTATTGGCAATATCAATAACCTGCATCACATTTTTATAAGCCACGTCTTTATCGCCACGAATAATAAGCGTTTTCTTTTTATCGGCGCCCACTTTTCTTAAAATTTCACTTTCCAAAAGCAACGAACTCACTTTTGTTTTATCGATATAAAAGTCAGAATTTTTTGCGATGGTTACCGCTATAGCAGCACTATTTTCTGTTTTACCGATGGCTTTTGGCAATAAAACATCGATGGCACTTACCGTAACTAAGGTTGATGTTAACATAAAAAAGATTAACAACAGAAAAACAATATCTGTCATTGAAGACATACTAAAATTTGGATTCACCTTATTCCTTCCTCGTAAATTCATTTAAAATCGTTTTAAAGCTGAACGTTTAAAAGCGAGAAAGTTTCTTTATAACTCCCGCCTATAACGCAATAAACTGTTTACACTGGTTCGTTTAATAAATCTAAAAACTCCACCGATCTAGCTTCCATTTGATACACCACCTTATCGGTTCTTACCACCAAATGGTTATAGGTGATATAGGCAATAATTCCAACAATTAATCCAGCCACGGTAGTTGTCATTGCTGTATATAAGCCGTCTGATAATAATTTAATATCTATTTGCCCCCCTGCATTTGCAATGGCGTGAATGGCTACAATCATTCCAATGACCGTTCCTAAAAATCCAATCATCGGAGCGGCACCTGCAATGGTTGCTAATACACTTACATTTTTCTCCAATTGATACACCTCTAGTTTTCCCGCATTTTCGATGGCTTTATTAATATCGTCTAAAGGTTTTCCAATTCTAGAAATTCCTTTCCCAATTAATCTTGCCGTAGGCGTGTTGGTACTATCACAAAGTGATTTTGCGGCTTCTACTTTTCCATTGGAAATATAGTCCTTAATTTGATTCATGAAATTCTTATCTACTTTTGCAGCGGCTTTAATAGCAAAAAATCGCTCAAAATAAATATACGAAGCAATGGTTAATAAGACAAAAAGCAATGCAATAATGATTTGCCCTCCTACACCACCATCCATAATTAAATTATAAATAGACAGTGTTTTTTCTTGGGATGCAACATCTTCAATCAAACCCGTATTTTCTTGAAAAAATAATATCATTTAATAATTTTTAAAGTTCGTAGCTATAACGTGTTAATTCGTTTAAAATTGTCTTCAGTTATAAGACAAAACTGAATTTAATGTAAAAAAAATGCTCTTTCAATCTAGATTGGAATGACATTTTTATCTTGTTTTTTCTAAAAGAGCGTTCTGGTTATCATAAAGGCAGCAGAGCCGGCTAAAAATCCGATTAATGCCAACCAAGATATTTTTTTAAAATACCAGAAAAAATCTATTTTTTCCATCCCCATAGCCACTACTCCAGCAGCAGAACCAATAATTAACATGCTTCCACCCGTTCCTGCAGAAAAGGCAATAAAATGCCATAATTCATTATCTAAAGGTTCAGAAAACATTCCTAAACTTGCGGCTACTAAAGGTACGTTATCTATCACAGCAGATCCAATACCTAATAACATCACCACTAAATCGGATACCCCTCCTCCATGCAGCTCTGTTCCTAATCTTGGCACAGCGTCTTGCAAGGTAGAGGCAAAATTAAATAAAATACCTAAAGATTCTAGCGCAGCCACCGCCATTAAAATTCCCAAGAAAAATAAAATACTTGGCATTTCAATTTTCGACAATGAATGATGTACTGGGCTGTAATGTGCGTTTTCATTTGATTCTTCTCTATTGTAATCTGTTAGCGAAAATTTTGTTCTGCTATAAATTTCGGCAAAGGTGGCAACGATTCCTAAAGACAGCATCATCCCTACATAAGGAGGTAAATGAGTCACTGTTTTAAAAACGGGCACAAAAATAATTGCCCCTAAACCTAAATATAGCATTCTTGCACTATGCGGACTCTTAGGCTTCTCTTCTTCCGTTTCATCAAAATCTATTTTCCCCTTAAATGCGGGTAAAAAAGAAGCGATAAAAGAAGGCACCACCATACATAAAAGAGAAGGAATAAATAAATATTCGATGAGTTTTAGGGTAGAAACTTTGTCTCCTATCCAAAGCATTGTGGTGGTTACATCCCCAATTGGAGACCATGCGCCCCCGGCATTTGCCGCAATAATAATTAAGCCCGTAAACCAAATTCTTTCGTCCCTGTTTTTTACAATTTTCTGTAAAATAGAAATTAATACAATGGTTGCGGTTAAATTGTCTATAATTGCCGATAGAATAAAAGCTAGGACAGAAAAAATCCAAAGGATTGTTTTCTTATTTTTCGTTTTTACAAAGCCCTTAATCGTAGAAAATCCGTCAAAATAATCAATGATTTCCACAATGGTCATTGCCCCTAGAAGAAAAACTAAAATTTCAGCTGTTTTCCCTAAATGATGCAGCAATGATTCTTCTACCAAGTGCATTTTATCATCGTGTGCCAATGCGCCAAAACTTTCTACTAACGCATGATTTGCAGAATCAAACCAATTTTCAAAATGATCAATTCCTAAAGAAACCAAGGCCCAGGTTACGGCCATCATTACCAAAGCGGGAATTAACTTATCTATTTTTAAATTGTGTTCTAAGGTAATTGCTAAATAACCAATTACAAATACAATGATAATTATGGACTCCATAGAATAGGTTTAGATTAATTGTTTTAATGCAATTTCAAATGCCGTTTCGCTAATTCTCGTTTTTGAGGCACTTTTTGCAAAGGATCTTTGCAATGCTCTTTTTATGGTATTTGAGGTATCTTCAAAAATAGCCTCATCTGTCATTTCTACTCTTCGCTCCATAAAATAAGCAAAAACCCTTGCCATTCCACAATTAGAAATAAAATCAGGTATTAAACTCACTTTTTTATCTGTGTCTTCCATAATAGATCCAAAGAAAATTTCTTTATCAGCAAACGGAACATTTGCCCCACAAGAGATGACTTCTAAACCAGAAGCAATCATATTGTCTATTTGGCCTTGTGTAATTAATCGTGAAGCCGCACAGGGAGCAAATACTTGTGTTGGAAGTTTCCAAATTTTTTCATTAATCTCCTCAAAAGGAATCATATTTTCTGCCACCAAGGTATTGCCCTCTTTGTTTAAGAAAAGCTCTTTAATTTCGTCAAAGGAGAAACCCTCTTCATTAATTACCCCACCTTCTCTATCTATAATTCCAACAATCGTGGCGCCCATTTGTGCTAAATAATAGGCTGCTGCAGAACCTACGTTTCCAAAACCTTGAACTACGGTCTTTTTACCAACTACGGTTCCGCCATAAATATTGTAATAATGACGCACCGCTTCGGCAACACCAAAACCAGTAATCATATCTGCTACCGTATATTTTCTAGAAGTGCAGGGTGAATAGTTTTCGTTTTCCAACACTTTAATTACTCCGTGGCGCAATTGTCCAATTCGGTTAATTTTATCGGCCTCTGTAGGCTTGAAATATCCATTAAACACCCCTTCTTGAGGATGCCAAACACCACAATCTTCGGTCATAGGGATTACTTCATGAATTTCATCCACATTTAAATCACCTCCAGTTCCATAATAGTTTTTCAACAAAGGAGAAACTGCCGCATACCAACGTTGCAAAACGCCTTTTTTTCTTGGGTCTAGCGGATCAAAATTAATGCCCGATTTAGCCCCCCCAATGGCAGGTCCAGAAACGGTGAATTTTATTTCCATTGTTTTAGCCAAAGACATTACCTCGTTTTGGTCTAAACCTTTTCGCATTCTTGTTCCTCCACCAGCAGCACCTCCGCGAAGCGAGTTAATAACCGTCCAACCTTCTGCTTCTGTTTCAGAATCCTTCCAGTTAAAAACAATTTCTGGCTGTTTATTTTCGTATCTTTTTAATAATTCTTTCATACTCTTTGTAAATGATTTTCAGCTTTAATTTTCCTTAATTCTACGACTACTTTTAAATAATTTTCCTCTTCATGAGAAGCTAAAGTTGATTCATCCTAAAAATATTTTTGGTGATTTATTTTAACAATGCAAATTTCAATAATTTAACATTTCAACAAATTTACAGTAAAAAAATGGTTGCTCAAATTTTTTATTGTGATTCCTCGGGGTGGAAAATAAATCCCGAAGAATGATCTTCAGAGGCCCCAGTTACGCTTTTTAAGCAATTTATTTGATTATCAATACGTAACAAACCCAAAAAAGAAAAAATCAATGCTTCTTTATAGTTAATTAATTCGTTGCTTGGCAACCTAATTTTAATACCGCCATAGGATTCAATGCGCTGCATCAAAAACAAATTAAAGACGCCACCTCCAGTAACCAAAACCGATTTGTTTTTATAAATAATGCGCCCAATCTGCATCGCAATATGCTCTACAAACGTGCGAAGAATTGTTGAAATGGTAGCTTCATGGTGGTCGATTAGAGGAAAAATATGTTCTTGAACCCATTCGAATCCTAAAGATTTTGGCGCCTTTTTCTCGTAAAATTCCAAGGCATTTAACTCGGTTAAAAGTGCCTGATTGATCTTTCCTTGTGAGGCAATTTTCCCAGATTCATCAAAATCGAAGCCAAGCTTGCCTGCATAATGATTAAGCACAATATTTACGGGTGAAATATCAAAGGCAATTCGCTCGCCATTTTTACGATAGGAAACATTGGAAAAACCGCCAAGATTTACACAAAAATCATAGTCCGAAAAAAGAATTTCATCCCCAATAGGAACCAACGGCGCACCTTGTCCGCCCAACCGTACATCTTGTGATCTAAAATCGCACACTACTTTGAGGTTTGTTTTTTGAGCAATCACCGCGCCATTTCCTATTTGAAGGGTAATTCCTTTTTCTGGCTGATGCAAGATCGTATGGCCATGAGAAGCAATAAAATGAATCGTAGTAATTTTATATTTATCAATAAAAAATAAAATCTTTTCGGCTAAAAACGCTCCGTACTTTTTATCTAAATCACGCAATTCGTCGGAAGAAAAAGCAGGGGCTTTTTGTAAAATATTTTTCCATTTCTCGGGATAACTTAGGGTTTCGGAATGAATAATTTCAAAAAATGAATCCCTAGGTGTTTTAAACTTTACATACACTAAATCGATGCCATCTAAAGAAGTACCAGACATGGTTGCGATAGAAAAAACATTATTTTTATTCATATTTGTAAAAATAAGAAAAGTCGATTGAAAATTTGTTACGAAATCGATATCTTTGAACTCAGAATTTAAGAATTTAATAAAAAAAAATATGGATTTTAGCCTATCGGAAGAACATTTACTAATTCAGGAAGCGGCAAGAGATTTCGCACAAACGGCCTTACTACCTGGTGTTATTGAAAGAGACAACAAACAAGAATTCCCGAATGAATTAGTAACCAAAATGGGCGAACTTGGTTTTATGGGAATCATGGTAGATCCAAAATATGGCGGCAGCGGCATGGATGCTATTTCCTACGTGTTAATCATGGAAGAATTATCTAAAATAGATGCTTCTGCTTCTGTAATTGTTTCTGTAAATAATTCATTGGTTTGCTACGGACTAGAAACGTATGCCAACGAAGCGCAAAAAGATAAATATCTAAGAAAATTAGCCACAGGAGAATTTGTGGGCGCTTTTTGTTTGAGCGAACCAGAAGCGGGTTCAGATGCCACTTCTCAAGCAACCACTGCCATTGACAAAGGTGATCATTACCTTCTTAACGGAACAAAAAACTGGATTACTAGCGGCGGTAGAGCCGACGTGTATTTGGTCATTGCTCAAACCGACAGAGAAAAAGGACACCGAGGAATTAATGCGTTTATTGTAGAAAAAGGCGTCGAAGGATTTCATGTTGGCCCAAAAGAAGATAAATTAGGAATTCGCGGTAGCGACACTCATACCTTACAATTTAACGATGTAAAAGTGCCCAAAGAAAACAGAATTGGCGAAGACGGCTTTGGATTTAAATTTGCCATGAAAACACTTTCTGGTGGTAGAATAGGCATTGCTGCACAAGCCCTGGGAATTGCCGCTGGCGCATATGAACTAGCCTTAAAATACTCGAAAGAACGCAAAGCTTTTGGTACAGAAATATGCAACCATCAAGCAATCGCTTTTAAACTTGCAGATATGTACACAGATATTTCTGCTGCTCGTATGATGGTTATGAAAGCTGCTTGGGACAAAGACCAAGGAAATAATTACGATATGTCTAGCGCCATGGCTAAATTATACGCCTCAAAAATTGCCATGGAACACACGGTAGAAGCCGTTCAAATTCATGGTGGAAACGGATTTGTAAAAGAATATCACGTGGAGCGTTTAATGAGAGACGCCAAAATTACACAGATTTACGAAGGAACTTCAGAGATTCAAAAAATTGTGATTTCTCGTAATATCATTAAAGGTTAAACACCCCATAAAGAGTTCACAAAAATCCATCTTATTTAAGGTGGATTTTTTTGTGCGTGTTTTTACCGCGCTATTCACTATCTCTTCTTAAAAACGATGCCGCTACGATGGTTCGACCCAAGGCAATGGCTTATTCGATAAAATCTATTTTATGAAGATGAAGACCAGAGGCCGGTGCTATATTTCGAATAAATTCGAGGTTCGAATCGGGGTCTAAACTGTCTTTTATAAAATCTAAATCAACTTTCCCCGATCCTAAATCAGACAAGGTTCCCATAATTAACCGTATTTGATTTCTTAAAAACCCTTCGCCTTTTACTTTTAAAACATAGCTTTCTTTGGGAAAAAAGTTAGCGGTTAAATCGGTATTAGGTTCAATTACACATGAAATGATTTCTCGAACCACTTTGGTCTCTTCGGTGGGTTTTGTACAATATTTTTTAAAATTATAAACCCCTACAAACAATGCAGCACCGGCTTTCATTAAGTTAATATCAAAATCGGCCAAATACCCCGTAATAAAAGGCGCCGAATACGGGTGATTTTTACTTCCAAAAGAGAAATAATAGCGGTATTCTTTTACCTTAGGGTGCGAAATTACATTAAACTTTTTGTCAATATTTTTAATTGCCAGCGCTCTAACATCGCCGGGAGAATTAAAGTTAAAATTCGCTACAAACTCGTCAAGCGCGACTTCGGTATCTATAAAGAACTGAAAAGCGTAGTGGTTTGCAGAAACCCTGGCATCTGTTCTTCCTACACCCAAACTTTTAAGACGCACCCCGGCGTATATAAATTTAAGGGTTTTATCTACCATCAAGTGAACGGTTTTAATATCTGGTTGTTTTTGCCAACCGTGAAACCTAAAGCCTAAATATTGTATTTCTACTAAATAAGAAAATTGATATTTCATAGATCTATTTTATTTCTTTTTATGGGTCACACCCCACTTTTTTGGGCGGGCGTAGCTTCCATTTCGTAATCGCTTTAGGTGTTAAAACCCATCACGTAAGTTTTATCTGTCTCTATTATTGCTTTTTATCCGGCCTTCAGCGGGTAGGCGGTCAGGCTTCAACTACGCTGCCCGCAGATAGGCAGCTTCGAAATAATAATCTACCTGGGTATAAAAATTTATTATAGCCGTTTTACCGCATCAAAAGTACAACAAAATCTTTTTTTTTTGCCTAAAGTGCATTTTTATGATATTCTTAAATTTTCAATTAACTTTCCCTTATACCCAACTTTTCGTATTGTAATTTACCACCAAAATACATTATAATAAATTTTACCCCTATTTTTTTGAGGGGTTTAAATAAAAATACAACGTTTTCGAAGTTTCCGATATTTTCTAAACAATAAAATATATATATATTTGGCCCAGTTCAAATAAAAAATTACTAATATTTAAAAACAATTATTATGAAAAAAATTATTTTAGCCATGTTGTTCATAGGTGCCTTAACAACATCTGCACAAGAGCAAGAAGAAGAAAAAGGAACCTTTACATTAAGTGGAAGTGTTGATGTATATCACTCGAGTAACTTAAAGAAAAGTTCCCCAGGATCTGTAGGTATTTTGTCTGATGTTCCTGCAAACGCTTTCGGTTTAGGGATGGCAAACACTATTTTTTCTTATGAAAAAGGAAAAGCAGGGGTTGTTGCCGATTTAACTTTTGGTCCAAGAGCCAATGCAGCTAATGCTTATACTGGAGCTATTAATCAATTATATGCTTACTACCAAGCATCAGATAAGGTTACCTTAACCTTAGGACAGTTTAACACCTTTTTTGGTTACGAGGTAATTTCGCCAATGGGAAACTTTAACTACTCGGTTTCTTATTTATTTAATGCAGGACCGTTTTCTCATACCGGCTTTAAACTAGATTACGCAGCTTCAGAAGATTTATCTTTTATGGTTGCCCTTACAAATCCACATGGAATTACAGCAGGATCAAATCCTTCAAACGCTTACCAATTTGGCTTTCAAACCGGTTACAAAGGACAGTACCTTAACCTCGCATACGGTGCAGATGGTTTTGGCTTTGATGATGTTTTATATTTAGATTATACCGGAGGCTTTGATGTTTCAGACTCATTTTATTTAGGTGTAAACGCAGCGTATTCAGATTCAAGTGACGCCGATGCAGGGTATCAAGGAGCAGCACTTTATCTACAAAATAAATTTTCAGAAACCTTCTCTTTAGGGTTTAGACCAGAATTATTTAAATATACCTCTGGAGCTGGAGATGAAACTGTTTCTGCCTTTACCCTTTCTGGAAATATCTCTTTAACAGAGAGCTTAAAGCTGATCCCAGAATTAAGATATGACACCTCAGATGACCTAATTATTCCAGGTTTTCCTAACGAAGACAATATGACTGGCGCAACGATAGCCGCTGTTTACTCTTTTTAATTTAACCAAAACAACACATTATGAAATTATTATTTTTAACATTATTTCAAGAGGAAGCAGCTACTGCCGCAGATTTAGCCACTGAAGTTGCTAAAATCAACGGTGATATGGGCATGCTTTGGATGCTACTTGCTGGTATTTTAGTCTTCTTTATGCAAGCCGGTTTTACACTCGTAGAATCTGGAATGACAAGATCTAAAAACGCAGTAAATATTGCGATGAAAAATTTGCTTGATATCTGTGTAGGCTCTATTACATTTTGGTTTGTAGGCTACTCATTAATGTATGGAGAAACCACCAACGGATGGTTCTTTTGGAGTGGAATTATGCAAGGTGAAGGTGCCGACTTATTCTTCCAAACCATGTTTGCCGCAACTGCTGCAACCATTGTTTCTGGAGCAATTGCTGGTAGAACAAAATACACTACCTATGCCATCTTTTCTGTAATTATGACGGCTATTATCTATCCAATTGCCGGTGGATGGCAATGGCAAGGTTCTGGTTGGTTAACCGAAATGGGATTCATTGACTTTGCAGGTTCTTCTATTGTACATTCCGTGGGTGGATGGGCAGCATTAGTTGCAGCATTCATGGTTGGTCCTAGAATTGGAAAATTTGTCAACGGAAAAGTAATCGCGATTCCTGGTCATAACCAAATCTTAGCTACTTTAGGTGTTTTTATCCTTTGGTTAGGATGGTTTGGTTTTAACGGTGGTTCTCAACTTGCTTGGGGTGGTGCCGATGCAATTGCCGCTTCACACGTGGTTTTAATTACCAACTTAGCCGCTGCAGCGGGTGGAATTGGTGCTTTAGTAACCACTTGGATCTGGTACGGAAAACCAAATTTAGCACAAACTTTAAACGGCGCCTTAGCCGGATTAGTGAGTATTACTGCTGGTTGTGGTAATATGACGGCTACTGGAGCCGTGGTGGCTGGTTTAATTGGTGGTATCATCGTAGTTTTTTCAATCGAGATTATTGAAAAGAAATTAAAAATTGACGATGCCATTGGAGCCGCATCTGTTCACGGAGTTGCTGGTGTTTGGGGAACCTTAGTCATTGGTCTGTGGGGAGTTGATGGCGATACTGGAATAGGCCTTTTTAATGGCGGTGGCGCTTCTCAATTAGGAACGCAAGCAATTGGCGCTTTAGCTTATGCTGTTTGGGCTGTTGGTTTGTCTTTTATTGTATTTGCAATTCTTAAAGCAACCATAGGATTACGTGTTACAAAAGAAGTTGAAATTGAAGGTTTAGATATCTCTGAACATGGATCTATTGCATATCCAGGAAAAAGAAACAGGGAATTTGAAGAAGATAAATAAGTCTCTTTAAATTAGTAGAAAACCCCTAAATTTTATTAATTAATTAATTAAGAACCTACTCGAATTTTAAATTCTTCGAGTAGGTTCTTTTCTTGTTTTAACGATTTCTTAGTTTAAACACGTTTAATTATTGAAAAGAAAAGATTAATAGTCTAATTTTATTACAACTATAAATATAATAACAAAAAGAGTTAAAAGGCTAATTATATTCAACAAAATACATAGTTTTGTAATTATAATCTAACAATATGAAACAACAAGGCCTATATTTACCAGAGTTTGAAACAGCGAATTGCGGTGCTGGTTTTATCTGTAACTTAAACGGAGAAAAATCAAACACCATTATTCATAGCGCTTTAGATATTTTAGTAAAACTAGAACATCGAGGTGCTGTAAGTTCCGATGGGAGAACAGGAGATGGTGCTGGAATTTTAATAGATATTCCTCATGAATTTTTTAAACGTATTTGTAATTTCGAAATCCCAGAACCCAAAGAATATGCAGTGGGTATGGTTTTTTTACCAAAAAGCTCTAATCAAAGCAACTATTGTATTTCCATTTTTGAAGAAGAACTAAAAAAGCAACACTTGCGCATCATTGGATGGCGAGATGTTCCTGTAGACACCTCAAGTATTGGTAAAATAGCTTCAAAAACAGAACCAAAAATAAAACAAGTTTTTGTTGATAAAAACGATTGCGAATTATCCGATCTTCAATTTAATGCAAAACTATTTGCAGCCAGAAAAATTGCAGAACATACGATCTCAAAATCAAAATTATCTCAAAGTGATTATTTTTATTTACCTAGTTTCTCTACCACAACACTAATTTACAAAGGACTTTTAATTCCAGAAGATATTGGGAGATACTTTAAAGACTTAAAAGAAAAAGACGTAGTTACCCGATTGGCTTTAGTACACCAACGTTTTTCTACAAACACTTTCCCTGCCTGGGGATTGGCACAGCCTTTTCGTTATATGTGTCACAACGGAGAAATTAATACACTTCGTGGAAACGTAAACAGAATGCGCGCCAGAGAAGAACTCATGAAAAGTGATTTGTTTGGCGAAGACATCAAAAAGATATTTCCAATTGTTAGTGATGGACAATCAGATTCTGCCTCAATGGATTTAGTGGTAGAATTATTGCTAATGACCGGCAGATCTTTGCCAGAAGTAATGATGATGCTGGTGCCAGAAGCTTGGGAAAAACATCAAACCATGTCTGAAGACAAAAAAGCATTCTATGAATACAATTCGTGTATTATGGAACCCTGGGATGGCCCCGCTTCAATACCATTTACAGACGGTAATTATATTGGCGCCCTATTAGACAGGAACGGATTACGCCCATCAAGATATACGGTAACCAAAGATGGCTTTGTCATCATGGCGTCGGAAATTGGTGTGGTAGACATAAAACCAGAAAATGTTGTACAACACGGAAGGTTAGAGCCTGGGAAAATGTTTTTAGTAGACATGAACGCAGGTAGGATTATAGAAGATGAAGAAATAAAAAGTGATATTATCTCAAAGCACCCCTATAAAGAATGGGTAAAGACCCACACATTGCCTTTATCGGAAATTCCTTATACGGGAAATATGTGCCCCAATGAGCTTACCAATTATTATACGAGACTGCGAATCTTTGGCTATACCTTAGAAGATTTTTCTACGATTATAAATCCAATGGCCGCTAAAAGCACAGAAGCAGTTGGCTCTATGGGCTCCGACATTCCATTAGCCGTGTTGTCCGATAAGCCGCAGCTGCTATACAACTATTTTAAACAATTATTTGCACAAGTAACCAATCCGCCTTTAGACGGTATTCGTGAAGAAATTATTACCGACATCAGTTTGGCTATTGGTGGCGACAGAAATATTTTTGATGTCGTACCAGAGCAAGCTAAAAAACTAAGAATTCAAAATCCGGTAATTTCAAATGACGATTTAGATAAAATAAAGAATTTAGAACATCCCGATTTCAAATCGGCTGTAATTCCTATTTTATATCCTATTTCAAAAGGAGTTAATGGTTTAGAACAAGCACTAGAAGACCTTTTAATTGCCAGTGAAAAAGCGGTTTTTGAAGGGGCAAATATTTTAATTCTATCAGACCGAGGAGTAGACAAACATCAAGCACCAATTCCAGCTTTATTAGCGTGTTCGTACTTACATCACGCATTGAATAAATTGCAAAAAAGATCAAAATTTGGTATTGTTTTAGAAACTGCCGAACCGCGTGAACCTCATCATTTTGCAACCTTATTTGGCTATGGCGCCAGCGCCATCAATCCTTATTTGGTGAATGAAATAATCAGAGAGCAAGTCAAAACTGGCGTGCTTAAAGATATTGATGCTGAAGTTGCCGTTAAAAACTTTAACAAAGCCATTGGAAAAGGCATCCTAAAAATAATGAACAAGATTGGTATTTCTACCTTGCATTCCTACAGAGCTTCCCAAATTTTTGAAGCCCTTGGACTAAAAAAAGCTTTTGTAGAGAAATACTTTCCATATACACCAACTAGAATTGGAGGAATTGGCTTAGTGGTCTTAGACAAAGACATTCAAAACCGATTTAAAAAAGCGTTTAAACAGGCAGAATTTAAATCTGCTTTAAATTTAGAAATTGGTGGTGAATATCGCTGGAGAAGAACTGGAGAAAAGCACATGTTTAATCCAACAACTGTTTCAAAGCTACAACAAGCGGTAAGAACCAAAAGTGTTAAAAGTTATAAGATTTATGCCGATGAGATAAATAATCAGACTAAAAACTTAATGACCCTAAGAGGTTTGTTTGAATTTAACAATTTAGATCCAATTTCTATTGATGAAGTTGAACCTTGGTCTGAAATTGTAAAAAGATTCAAAACAGGCGCTATGTCTTATGGCTCTATAAGTCAAGAGGCCCACGAAAACTTAGCCGTTGCCATGAATAGAATTGGTGGAAAATCAAATTCTGGGGAAGGTGGTGAAGACAAAGCTCGCTTTACAAAAGAGAAAAATGGCGATTGGAAAAATAGTGCCATCAAACAAGTTGCCTCGGGAAGATTTGGGGTAACCAGCAACTACTTAACCAACGCAAAAGAAATTCAAATAAAAATGGCTCAAGGAGCCAAACCTGGAGAAGGAGGTCAATTACCTGGCGAAAAAGTATTGCCATGGATTGCCGAAGTACGAAATTCAACTCCTTATGTTGGATTGATTTCTCCGCCACCGCATCATGATATATATTCTATTGAAGATTTAGCACAATTAATTTTCGATTTAAAAAATGCCAATAGAGAAGCTAGAATCAACGTAAAGTTAGTTTCAAAAGTTGGGGTTGGTACCATTGCTGCCGGAGTAGCAAAAGCAAAAGCAGATGTGATTTTGATTTCAGGTTTTGACGGAGGAACGGGCGCAGCAGCACTCACCTCACTAAAACATGCAGGCTTGCCTTGGGAACTTGGTTTGGCAGAAGCACAGCAAACCTTGGTTCTAAATAATTTAAGAGGAAGAGTAGTTTTAGAATGTGACGGACAATTAAAAACAGGCCGAGATGTAGCGATTGCTTGTTTATTAGGAGCAGAAGAATTTGGATTTGCTACAGCTCCCCTCGTTGCTTCCGGTTGTATAATGATGCGCGCTTGCCATTTAAACACCTGTCCCGTAGGAATTGCAACACAGGATCCAGAGTTAAGAAAAAACTTTAAAGGAACCCCAGAACACGTTATTAATTTCATGTATTTCGTTGCAGAAGAATTAAGACAAATTATGGCACAACTTGGTTTTAGAACCATGAAAGAAATGGTAGGGCAAACTAAAAAGATAAATGCCAATAAAGCCATCAAGCATTATAAAGCCAAAGGAATTGATATTGCGCCTATTTTACATCAACCCGAAATGGAAGGTCATAAAATATTATCAAATACAGAAGAGCAAAATCACAATTTAGACAATGTACTTGATTTTAAAATCTTAAATGATGCAAAATCAGCCATCATAAATAAGAAAACAACCACTTTAGCATATCCCATTCAAAATACAGATAGAACGCTGGGTGCTATTATAAGTAATGAAATATCAAAATTATATGGCGAGAAAGGCTTGCCTGAAAACACGTTAAACTTAAATTTCACGGGTTCTGCGGGACAAAGTTTTGGAGCCTTTTCTACAAGAGGCCTTACTTTAAAAGTTGAAGGACAAACGAATGATTATTTAGGTAAGGGATTATCGGGAGCAAAAATTATTATAAAAAAACCCGATGAAGCCACCTTTATTGCTGAAGAAAACATCATTGTAGGAAATGTTTGCTTTTATGGTGCCATTGCGGGTGAAGCTTATATTAACGGAATTGCCGGCGAAAGATTTGCCGTGCGAAACTCGGGTATAACTGCCGTTGTTGAAGGTCTAGGAGATCATGGTTGTGAATATATGACGGGTGGTAAAGTAATTGTTTTAGGAAAAACAGGAAGAAATTTTGCTGCCGGAATGAGTGGTGGAATTGCTTATGTTTATGACAAAGACCAAAACTTTGCAAGCAATTTATGCAACTTAGAAATGATTGACTTGGATCCGCTTTCGGTAAATGATTGGGATGAATTAAAAGCTCATATTACCAAACACTACGAATACACCAAAAGTACTTTGGCAGAGAAAATGCTTAAAGATTGGGAGAATACAAAATTAAATTTCATCAAAGTTTTTCCAAAAGATTATAAAAAAGCGATTGAGAGAATTAACAAAGAAACAAGATTAAAAAAATTAATAGCTTAATTATAAAGACATGGGAAAATTAGGAGGATTTAAAGAATATAAAAGAGCCAACGAGACTACTAAAGAAGCAAACGATAGAGTTCATAATTATAAGGAATTCACAGTTCCATTGCCAGAAAAAGAAATCGTAAAACAAGGCTCTAGATGTATGGATTGCGGCATTCCATTTTGCCATAGTGGCTGTCCATTGGGAAATTTAATTCCCGATTTTAATGACATGGTGCACAAGGGAGAATGGGAAAAAGCCTCGCATATTTTGCATGCCACCAATAACTTCCCAGAATTTACGGGGAGATTATGTCCTGCCCCCTGCGAACAAGCCTGTGTACTAGGAATCATTGATAGCCCTGTTGCTATTGAAGACATAGAAAAAAGCATCGTAGAAAAAGGGTTTAAAAACGGCTGGATAAAACCAATTCTTCCCGCAAAAAGAACAGGGAAAACCGTGGCGGTTATTGGATCTGGTCCTGCTGGATTAGCGGCCGCACAACAACTAAATAGAGCGGGTCATATTGTAACCGTCTTTGAAAGAGATGATGAAATTGGTGGTTTATTAAGATATGGAATTCCCAATTTTAAATTAGAAAAAGAGATTATCGATCGAAGAGTGAAAATTCTTGAAAAAGAGGGAATCATTTTTAAAACCAATGTAAATGTTGGAGTGAATTATGATCTTAAAAATTTAGATTATTTCGATGCCATTGTTTTATGCGGGGGCGCTACCAAAAAAAGAAGTATTCCCGTTAAAGGAATAGACTCTAAAGACGTTGTTCAGGCAATGGATTTCTTAACCCAGCAAACAAAAAAATTATTTAATAAGCCTGTTGAAGGAGAAATTCTTTCTGCCGAAGGTAAAAATGTTATCGTCATTGGTGGCGGAGATACGGGCTCCGATTGTGTTGGAACTTCGAATAGACAAGGAGCCAAATCGGTGACCAATTTCGAAATTATGCCAAAACCTCCCAAATCGAGAAGTGAAGATACGCCTTGGCCCTTTTGGCCGCTTCAACTAAAAACAAGTAGCTCTCACGAAGAAGGATGTGAACGAAATTGGCTTATTAATACCAAAGAATTTATTACCAATGCCGCCAATGAATTAGTGGCCATCAAAACCGTGGAAGTTGAATGGATTAGCGAGCCAGGAAAAAGACCTACGCTGGTAGAAAAGCCGAATTCAGAAAAAATATGGCCTTGTGAATTAGTGCTTTTAGCATTGGGCTTTACCGGACCAGAAACCACCCTAAGCGAACAATTAGGAGTTTCACTAGACAATCGATCAAACTATCAAGCTAAAAATTACCAAACCAATATTCCACATGTTTTTACAGCCGGTGATATGAGAAGAGGACAATCTTTAATTGTCTGGGCAATCTCGGAAGGAAGAGAAGCGGCAAGAAAAGTTGATCTCTATTTAATGGGAGAATCTTTCCTGGCTACAAAGGGAAAAGGTGATTTACTTTCATCTGCTAGCTAAGCCTTATAGGACATTTTTTTTAAAGCATAAAAAACCACAGCTCTTGCTGTGGTTTGTTTTTTTTGCTATTAATGTAATGATACAGGTTGTTATAAGCTGTTTGATCTAGTTTTTCTTTTTTAGCCGTTCTTCTAATTTAGTTAATCTTCCCGCTAACGATTTTAAAAGTGTATTTTCGTGTTCAAGTTTTTCAATTCTAGCAGTTTGTTTTTCTAAAAATTTAATCTTTTTCTCCTGTTCTATAGTATATAAGGTGAGTTCTTCAATTTTTTGAAGTAATTTGGCATCCATTTCCTCTAAAAAGAAGCCCTCTTTTTTTACTTCTGCAGCACTGGGAATCTCTTCTAAATGTCCGTTCTCTACAAGGTACTTTTCCACTTCCTGCAAGGTGGGTAGCGGGTAGTCTTTGCTAAACACAAAATCGGGCCAGTTGGGCTGTAGGGCCACTTTTACCCGCTCGGCAACCATATTTCCTTTTACGGCCAATTTAAAGCCTTGGGTGTCTGTGGTTCCTATGCCTACATTGCCATGTACGGTTAAATTACCACTTCCATTTAGAACCATTTTGGTTCCTCCGTTTATTTGAAAGTTCATTGTATTGTTGGATGCCGCTCCTCTTAAATCGAAAAAACCGTTATT